>ENA-OOQP01001054-OOQP01001054.1-human-gut-metagenome-genome-assembly--contig:-NODE-1054-length-10711-cov-2.086336_pt1 | contig 10711 bp, 9 predicted proteins | sample MGYA00241266_ERZ501171 | MGnify/ENA primary metagenome ERZ501171 (study PRJEB25962, sample SAMEA2042501) | human gut metagenome | biome: human gut; feature: human-associated habitat; material: faeces...
CGGCCGGTCTCGCCGCAAACGGCAAGACGGTTATTACAGGTACGCAGCATTTGGACAGAGGATATGAAGCTCCTGAAAAGGTGCTGAAACTGCTCGGAGCAGACGTGAGAAGGATAAATGAAAATGACGGGACCGAAAAACAAGAGACAAGGCAGTTCGCCGAAAACATCGGGAAACCAGCGGGGGAGTCGGCAGAAGACTGCACCGACCGGCACTCGCAGGAGGCAGACGATCGATGTAACATACGGCGTGGCAAATGAGCGCACGCAGGGCGGCAGGCAGCAGCTCTCGCGCGATGAAATGCGCCGTCGCAGCAGGCTCATTAAAATGAAAAAACGCAGGATAAAAAAGCTGATTGCTCTTATCCTGGGTATTATAATTATAATTGCCGTCGCAGTAACTCTTTCGCTTACGGTCTTTTTCCGTATAGACAATGTTGCGGTTACCGGTGACGAGATATACAACAATGAGGATGTTATAGCTGCGTCGCAGATAAATATAGGCGACAATATGTTTATGACAAGCAAGAAAAAAACAGCCTCCGGAATCGAATGCACCCTTCCTTATGTTGAGTCGGCCGAAATAAAACGCAATCTTTCGGGAACAATAACGATAAAAATCACGGCTGCAACCGCCAAGCTTGCAATAGACAACGGCGACAGCTTTACGTTGGTTTCCGACAAGGGCAAAGTGCTTGAGGACGGACTTATGACTATCGGCGACGGTATTATCATAATTGATTCCTCACCGGTGATTTCGGCGGTACCGGGGGAAACCGTGGAATTTCAGGATAACGACGACCTCGGCATTATAAAAAATGTACTGACATTGCTTGAATCAAATGAACTCAGCGGAATAACAAGTATAGATGTGAGCAACCATTCCAATATTAAAATGGTATATAAGGAGCGCGTTACCGTGCTTTTGGGACTTTCGTCCTCCGTGAACGATAAAATGGACTTTGTAAAAGCTGCCCTGACAAGGCTTGACAGCGATAATCCAGATTTTACGGGCAGCATAGATTTCACAATTGATAAAAAGGCGTATCTCAGTCCTCAGCGTGAGGATAACACAACGGTTCCGTTTATATCTCCGTAATTATATACAATATAAATGCAAAAAAACGTTGAAAATAACGGGATAATATGATATACTAACCTAAATAGGTATGAGTTTAACTTTATTTAGGTGTGAAATAAAAGACTTTACATAATGGAGGATGTTCTCAAATGGATTTTGAAATGGACAACGAATTTAATGACGTTACTAATATTAAAGTTATAGGCGTTGGCGGAGGCGGCGGAAATGCTGTCAACAGTATGGCAAACAATGACTTCGGCAGAGTTCAGCTTATAGCTATAAATACCGATAAGCAGACGCTTGCATTTTCAAAAGCCGGTCAGAAAATTCAGATAGGCGAAAAGATTACGCAGGGCAGAGGCGCCGGAGCAAAGCCCGAAATCGGTCAGAAAGCTGCCGAGGAGAGCCGCGACGCAATTATTGAAGCGCTCAATGATACACAGATGGTGTTTATTACCGCAGGTATGGGCGGCGGAACAGGCACAGGCGCAGCTCCCGTTATTGCCGAGATTGCTAAGGAAAAGGGAATACTCACCGTAGGTATAGTTACAAAGCCATTCGATTTTGAGGGTAAGGTACGTATGCAGCAGGCAGAGGCAGGTATTGCAGAGCTTGCAGGCCATGTAGACAGCCTTGTTGTTATTCCCAACGAAAGATTAAAGCAGGTATCCGAGCAGAAGATTACTCTTCTCAATGCGTTTGATATAGCAGATGATGTTCTTCGCCAGGGCGTTAAGAGTATTTCCGACCTTATTATTAAGCCGGCTCTTATAAATCTTGACTTTGCCGATGTAACCGCAGTTATGAAAGATGCGGGCCATGCTCATATGGGCGTGGGTACCGCCAAAGGCAAGGATAAGGCTGAGCAGGCGGCTCAGAGAGCTATTTCAAGCCCTCTTCTTGAATCCACAATCGACGGCGCTAAGGGCGTTATAATAAGCATTTCCGCTTCTGAGGATATCGGCCTTGACGATATCGACACCGCGGCAGGGATAGTTCGTGCAGCGGCTGATGAGGATGCTAACATCATCTTCGGCGTAGATCTCGATAAAGAAAAAGAAGACGAGATGACAATTACCGTTATTGCAACAGGCTTCGGTACGGATGAGAACGGTATGCCTAAAAAGCCCAATAAGACCGATGATTTTTCGTTCGGCGGCAAGGATGACGGCTTTGAGGATGTAAGCAGCACTACCGACAACGGCAAGGGCTTCGGAAGCGACGACGGATATATGGACGTTCTTGACATTTTCAACGGTAAGAAGTAATTTTTTACACAGTATTTTTTCTTATTAAATCCCTTAAAAAACGGGCTGTAAAAATTTTACGGTCCGTTTTTTGTCGAAAAAAATATCCGCACTCGATATTTAACGAATGCGGATATTTTAGTTGTGCCATTCTTCTCTTTGTGTGACTTTACGATATTATTACGGGCTCAGTCTGTTTGCCGTTTAAAGCATCCAAAACGGTTATGGGTATTTTTTCAAAATCCGCAACTATGGAATTCGGTTTGTTAATGCAGTCATCCTGCCTCATCGGTACGAAGTAAATATATTTGCAGTTCATTAAAAGACCTATGTTTTTAGCGGTGGCACCGAGCGCGTCATTTGTGGAAACGGCTATTACCACCGGACGTCTGTTGCGAAGGTGCGCTTTAGCTGCAAGCGTTACGGTCGTATCAGTTATGCCGTTCGCCATTTTCCCGAGAGTGTTTCCCGTAGTCGGTGCGATAATAAGTAAGTCGAGCAGCTTTTTGGGACCGATCGGCTCAGCCTTCGGCAGAGTACTTATAATATCATTTCCCGTTATTTCGGTTATTTCGTCGGCGAAGTCTTTAGCCGAGCCGAAACGTGTATCGGTCGTAAATGCCGTTTCAGACATTATGGGCACTACGTTAAACCCGTCGCTTTTAAGCTTAGCCATAATCGGGATCACCTTTTTAAACGTACAGAACGAACCGCACATTGCAAATCCTAAGTTCAGCACATTTTTCCCTCCTTACAGAAGCGGTTGAGCTTTCTTAAATATCAGCCTGCCGGCTTCTTCGGGGGCGTATTTTCCGGGAAGCCCCAATGCTCTGACAGCGTTTATCCCGTAAGAGTCGGCAAGCCCGATATCCACTCCGAACGGGGGAGAAGCTATATCTATAAGCAGAACGTCTTTTCTCAATCGACTCAAAATATTTTTATCTATTATTTCAGCGGGAACGGTGTTTATTAAAATATCCGCGTCGTGTGCTATGCAGTCATAATCTCTCAGCAGGCATATGCTGTATCCCTTTTTGACCGCGTCTGCGAGCGCGTGAGGGTCTCTTGCCGTTATCAGTACCTTTGCGCCGTTTTCCTTCATGAATTCGGCAATAGCCTTCGCGGTTCTGCCGTATCCGGTAATCGCCGTCTTTTTGCCGCTGAAATCATATATTCCGTTTTCATTTAACACAAATTTAAGACATTGCGCGGTCAAACGGGCATTGTCCGTAATAAATTCCTCATCATAGTAATCATATACTTTTGTGCCGTTTGCCGACAAAACAGTTAGACTGTCGCCGATGATTCCTCCTGCTACCGTATCGCTTTTTCCGAGACATTCGCCGATTTCCGATAGCCTGACGTCTTCGAACGCTTTGCCGGTGTTCAGGTGAATTTTATCGCGGCTTACGGGGAGCGGCAGTATCAGTAGTATATTATTGTTTTCGCGCAGATAACAAAGAAACTCGTCTTTGGTAAGACCGCCGTTTACCGCATATGACGCGAAAGAATACCCGCTGTTAAAAAGCAGCTCGGCGAGACAGCTCATCCTTTTGTCTCCGCCGGCAATAACGATTTTTTTCATTTATTTCCCTCCTTTTTCGGATGGATATCTATACACTATAATATGAATGCCGAAAATATATTGTGAAAGATAATTTTAGGGTTTAAATTTTTGCCGAAATGCAATATAATATATTTTAGTCGGAAATACTGACACAATAAACCGAAAGGTATGACTTATATGAAAGACATAGATACACTTTTAAAAGAAGTAAAGAGAGTACACTTTATTGGGATAGGCGGCAGCGGTATGTGCCCGCTTGCCGAGATACTTCACAGCTGGGGCTATGAGCTTTCCGGTTCGGACAATAACGAGAGCGATACGCTTGACAGAATACGTAAGCTCGGTATCCCCGTTACCATGGGTCAAAGGGCGGAAAATATAAAAGGCGCCGAGATGATAGTTTATACCGCGGCCTTGCTTAAAGATAATCCGGAGCTTGTAGCCGCTAAGGCAAGCGGAATACCGACATTTGAGCGTTCGAAGCTTTTCGGCGCAATTTCGAGAATGTATAAAAACTGCATAGGCATTTGCGGAACTCACGGCAAGACCACAACTACATCTATGACTACGCAGATAATGATAACCGCAAAGCTTGACCCGTCTGCCGTAATCGGCGGAAAGCTTCCGATGATGGGCTCAAGCGGCAGAGTGGGCAAGAGTGAAAATTTTGTCTGTGAAGCGTGCGAATTTGTCGATACATTCCTTGACTTGTCACCGGATGTTGCCGTTATACTCAATATAGACGAGGATCATCTCGACTACTTCAAAACACTTGATAATCTGATTAAAAGCTTTCATAAGTTCGCTTCTATGGCGACAAAGGCGGTAATTTACAACGGAGATGATGCCAACACATTAAAGGCTATGGAGGGCATTTCCGGCAAGGATCTCATTACCTTCGGCATGGCTGAAGAAAATGATTATTATCCAGAAAATATCGCTCCCGTACACGGCGCTTATTATGAATTTGACGCTATGCACAAGGGTGAATTTCTCTGCCACATAAAGCTCAGAGTTCCCGGGCTCCACAATGTCCTTAATGCACTTGCAGCCTTGGCGGCTTCAATGTATTCCGGCGCGGACGCCGAGTCTTGCCGCGGGGGACTTGATGCATTCAGCGGTGCTCACAGACGTTTTGAGCTACTCGGCAAATATAAGGGCGTTACTTTTGTAGATGACTACGCTCACCACCCGGCTGAGCTCAAGGTTACCATTGACGCCGCTATGGAGATGGGATATCACAGCGTTTGGGCGGTGTTTCAGCCGTTTACCTATTCGCGCACATATATGCTGATGGATGACTTCGCAAAGGTACTCAGCATACCCGACCATTGCGTTATGACCGAAATAATGGGTTCGCGTGAAGTCAATACCTATAATGTATACACTTCTCAGCTTGCCGCTAAAATTCCGGGTTCCGTGTGGTTTAATACATTTGAGGAGGTTGCCGATTATGTTGTTAAAAATGCCGAGGACGGCGACCTTGTCCTGACTCTCGGTTGCGGTGATATATACAAGGCGGCTCATATTATGATAGATAAGCTTAAATAAGTTAAGATAAAATACAATATAAAACGGGGTTGTAAAAACGAAAAATTTTTACAGCCCCATTTTTATAGCTTTTATCAGTGCCTTTGCGACATATCGTCGTAGATTTCGCAAAACCGCGCGGCAAATGCGGGCTCTTCGTTCCCTGCGTACAGATGAGAAATATCTCCGAATGAGCTGCAGCGCCATACCGCTATGCCTTTTTCTCGCTCCTCGGTGTACAGTGTAGTGACCGAGGTCGGAGCAGCGCAAAAGCCCTGCCACAGGCATACGGGCGAAATGTTGAGAAGATGTGAAAGCATTACACATTCCACGCCGAAATGGCAAAAGAATACTATTGTGTCTTTGTTTGCATTTACGGCCTTGTAGTATTTATCTTTTCTCTCGTATCCGTGCGCTTTAAGTACCTTGTCAAGACCCTGAGAAACTTTTCTGTACTCCTGCTTTACTCTGCCTTGCTTCATAAACTCTGTGTCCGCCCATTTTTTCACATCGTAAAGGTCATCCTCTTTAGTGAAAAACGAAGGCATAAGATCCCACGGACCGCGGAGCTTTTTTGTCTTTTTGTCATATATCGGCGCGTGAAATTCCCTGAGCCAATGATAAGTTTTTGCGCTTCTTCCGAGCCTTTTAAGTGTAACGCTTGCAGTGTCCTGCGCTCTGCCGAGCGGAGAGACATAAAAAGCCGTAACGTCGGTCTTTTCCATTTTGTCCGCAAGAAGCTCGGCCTCGTGCCACCCCTTTTGAGTCAACGAATCCTTTTCGTAGTCGGGGTCACCGTGCCTTATAATGAGAATCCTCATTTTTCGTCACCGTCGGCAGCTCTTTTTTCGGTAATATAGCTATGAATTTTTTCGGCAAGCTCGCCGTGAATTTTAAACTTGCTGCGGAAAACTATCATTGAAATTATTATAAGTATCGGCGGTATTCCGAAGGCTATTGTGCCTATCTCATTTTTGGTGGCGTTGTTTATAACGCCCTCTTTAATTTGCTCGTTGTAGCCGAATATACCAAGACCGCCGAAAAGAATAACAGTCTGAATGGTGTATGCCATTTTTTGTAAAAAGCCCTTCATAGAGAAGGTTATACTCTCGCTTCGCGAACCGTTTTTGTACTCGCCGTAATCGACTATGTCCGCAAGGAATACAGTTTGCGAAACAAACATCGAACTTATGCCCACCGAGGCCAAAATATAGCAAATATCAAGTGCTATTGCGATTTTAAGCACCGGGCCGAAGAGGAACATCAGGGCGTATCCAAAAATAGTCATCGAGAGCGATATGGTGTATATTGAGCGCATGGTAAATTTTTCCGAGAGCATGGGTATTACCAAAAGGCCGACTACCGAGCCGACTGCGCCGATTGTTTGGAAAAGCGATTGACCCTTAGGCTGGTCCAAAACATCGGTGAAATAGTAAACAGCCGTGGAGCTTGTCAGGTACCAGCCTGCATTTGAAAGCATGGCGAATATCATAAATACGACGAGCTGATCGTTGTGAGCCACGGTTTTGAATATCTGCTTGAAGCTGAATTTTTGCTTTTCGTTGTAGACAACGTTTGTCTCTTTTGTATTGAATACGCATGTAGCCGAAAAAAGTATAAGTGCTATTCCGCATATCATAGCCCAACGCGAAAATCCGGTTGCGCTGTAACCCTTTTCTGTGGTCATGCCTGTTGAGAGCAGAGGAAGAATTATGGGAGTCAATATTGTTATGATTCCCTGGCCGAGACCCGAGAAGGTTCTCGCGATTGTTGCTACTAAGCTTCTCTCTTTAGCTTCGCTTGTAAATGAGGGTATCATCGACCAATAGGGAATATCCGCCATGGTGTTGGTCATTCCCCAAAGAATATACATGGCGGCTATATATATGTAGAGCTTTGTTCCGCTCATACCGAAGGATGTAAAGAGGAGTGTAAGAACCACCGCGTTCGAGAATGCACCTATGAGTATCCACGGGCGGTATTTACCGAATTTTGTGCGTGTATTGTCAACTATCGTTCCCATCATCGGGTCGTTAATACCGTCCCAAATACGTGCTATCGGGGTGAGTATCAAAAGAAATGCGGGTTTAAGTCCGAGTACGCTTGAAAGGTAGTAAGACAAAAACGAATAGAACATTCCGTAGCTGAGGTCAAGCCCCACGGCACCTACGCCGTAGCCTATGTACCCCGGTAATTTTTTCAGTAAACTGTTTGATTTTTTCACGCCGTCATCCTCCGATTTCAGACAAATACAAATAATTATACTATATATAATAAATGTTTAAGAGAAATAAGTCAAATAGAAATATGCGGTTTGACCGCCAAAAAGGGCATATCATTTCCGAATGTGAAAAAATAACGGTCACAAACGAGTTTTGTGTCTTTAATCAAATAAAGATGAAAAATTTGTTGTATTCAAATTGACTATTTTAAGTTTCTGGATTATAATATTTTTTATGACTTTTGAAGTTGTATAAAGTTGTAAAAAAGGAAAAGGAGTTAACTTAATGGAAAATCAATCTGTTAAGAGAGGTTTTTGGCATAAGCTGTTCGGCACCACGCCGAATGACGGTAATTTGCAGCCGCGCGAAGCTATTGCGTACAGTATTACCGGTATAGGCCAAAACTTTATCTGCACCATCATCGGCTCATATCTTACCATATTTATGACCGATGCACTTTTAATGGCGGACGCCAGGATCGGCAAAACGACAGGCGCCACCGCAGTAGCGCTTCTTATGCTCTTCACGAGGGTGTATGACGCTCTCAATGACCCGATTATGGGCTCTATTGTTGACAGAACAAGAACCAAATGGGGCAAATGCCGCCCGTATCTTAAATGGATGGCTGTTCCGATAGGCTTGGTTACCATAGCCTGCTTCCTGCCTGTCTATAACAGCACGGCAAAATCATTCATCATTATTTCGGTTATCTATGTTATTTGGTCAATGGTATTTACCGTAGCCGATGTTCCTTATTGGGGCCTTTCAACGGCTATGACAAATAACACAACCATTCGCGGCAATCTTCTTACTGTTGCGCGTCTTTGCTGCACCATAGGCGCAGGCGCCGTAACGGTATTTGTACCCGTAATTACTTCGGCTGTAACCGCAAAATATAAGGATGCCGACGGTGTGCTTATAGCGGCTAATTCCGTAGCAAACGCAAACACACTTAAATGGACATATTTTATTTGCGCAGTTGTTCTCGTTATTGTGTCATTGCCGATGTTCTTCTATGGCTTTAAAAACACAAAAGAGAGATATACCTCCGACACAACTCCGCCTTCACTCGGCCATAACCTTGGGCTTCTCTTTAAAAACGATCAGCTTTTGCTCATACTCATTTCCGGTATTTTGGGTGCGGCAAGAACCGTTTATATGTACACGGGTTCGCTTTATTTTGCAAAGTATGTTCTCGGAAACGAGGCAGTATACAGTATCCTTACAATACTTGTTGTTCCCGGCGGAGCAATTGCAACCGTGCTTATTCCGTGGTTCACAAAGCATTTCGGAAAGAAAAATACATATATCTATGTACATGTACTCGGCGCCGTAGTTATGTTCGCTATGTACTTTATAGGCAGAAACGGCGGCTATAACAATTCCTCAAATCTCCTTTGGCTTGCCATAGGTTTTGTCCTCCTCGGACTTCCGCAGGGTATCAATAACGTAATAACCTACGCTATGATAGGCGATACAGTTGAATATCTTGAGTGGAAAACGGGCGAGAGAGCAGAGGGCATCTGCTTCTCTATGCAGACCTTCATAAATAAAATCAGTATGGCTGTCGGCGCATTCATAGGCGTTATGGCATATGGAATTTCCGGCATTTCTCCGTCAGACCCGTATAATACCGTAACTCCGGAGGGCTCTGAAAAGCTTTGGGCTGTGCTCATACTTTCGGGTGCTATTTCGATGGTTGCCACCATTATCCCCATGCTCTTCTACAAGGTTACCGAGAGTAAGCAGAGAGAGTATGTAAAAGAAATAGAGGAAAGAAAAGCCGCTAAGGCTGCAAAAACCGCAGAATAATTCATTCGGAAAAATTCAGGAAGCCGTTACCGTTTGGTAACGGCTTCTTTTTTTTCTCCCAAAAGGGCAAATTTGTAAAAAACCTTTTCATATATAGGTGTAAGCAAGCAAATCACCGCAGCGACTGTCTTTCTCGTCAGACGAAAAATGCAATATTGAGACAAAAGGCTCATATATAAATTATTACCGTAAAAAAACAGACCTTGTGAATTGTACCGACAAGGTCTGCTTTATCTATGCCTTTAATTTATAAAAATACCGCTTGGTTATGAAACGCTTTATGAACATTCGGTAAAAGCAATTTTCCGTATTTCAGTCTGTCAGAGTGTAACGCCTCAGACCGATTGAATGCTTGCCGTATTCAATGGCATTTGTGGGACAAAAGTTAATACACGCCATACAGTGTGTGCAGCTTTTGCCCCAAACAGGCTTGCCGTTCTTAAGCTCAATGTTGTTCAGCACACAGCTGCTTACGCATTTTCCGCAAGCTATGCATTTGTCGGTGGCGTAGAATTTGTCTGCGGATACGATGAATTTGTAAAAGACCGTATTTACTATGCCGCTTTTCAGTCTGTCCGCAATGCCGACTTTAATATCGGGGAAAGGCTTTTCGGCTTTGATGTATTCTGCTGCGTCAAGAGCCGCTTTATCCGCTTTTATTATAAGCTTCTCTGCGGTTTTTTCATCAGGTGCGCTGTAAAGAGCCGTGTAATTTTCGGGCATTACAACCTCGTAAACACCCATAAATTCGAAACCCTTGTCAGAGCAAAGCGCTTGTAATTGTTTCCTTGCATTTCCTATTTCGCCGCCGCAATCCATTATGAAATATGCTTTATCGGAGCCGTGAAACACGGATTCCCTTATGAGCTTTTCAAAAATGTGCGGTATTTGCCAAGCGTAAGTCGGGCATACAAAAACATAGGGGGTATCGCTGTCAAAGCTGCCTTTTTTACACTCCTTTATATATTCAAATGAGTTGACCGGAATTTCGTTTATTGCTTCTCCGACCTTTTTTGCTAAATGGCGGCTGTTTCCGGTACCTGTAAAATATATTATCACTTTTATCGCTCCTTCAAATATGTTTTGAGGCTTTTATTACTTAAGCTTTTTGCCGTTTTTTCCGAGCAGGCGGTCAATAACAAACGACAGATAACCGAGAGCCAAAAACGCCGCCGTAATAAAGACAATTATAAGCGCAACCTTGTTTTTGCCGTAAAGGTCTGTGTCGAGAAACGGATACGGGTAACGGCTGC
>ENA-OOQP01001060-OOQP01001060.1-human-gut-metagenome-genome-assembly--contig:-NODE-1060-length-10644-cov-1.783171_pt1 | contig 10644 bp, 9 predicted proteins | sample MGYA00241266_ERZ501171 | MGnify/ENA primary metagenome ERZ501171 (study PRJEB25962, sample SAMEA2042501) | human gut metagenome | biome: human gut; feature: human-associated habitat; material: faeces...
AGCAATTTGTTTCTCAATTTCATCTAATTTTTTTAGAGATGCTTCATTTTCTTCTTGTTGAATTTCACTAGCCTTGTTTCTAGCTTCTGCTATTAGTTGATCAGCTTGTTGTTTTGCTGCTATTTTTACTTCTTCTGCTGTTGTTTGAGCCATTACTAGTGTATTTTGTAATGTTTTCTCTAAGTTTTTATATTGTTCTAAATCTTTTGTTAATTTTTCTATTTTATCATTTGCTTCTGCTAATTCTTTATAATTTTTCTCATAATCAACAACTAATTCGTCTAAAAATTCATCAACTTCCTCAACATTATAGCCATTCATCATTTGTTTACTAAATTTTTTATTTTCTATATCTAATGGTGTAATCATATTAGAATCCTCCATTTCTTTGAATTTAATTTATATTGTTGTTTTTTAACCAAGAAACAGATAATTTATTTTTTATTTCTTCTCTTGCCATTTCATTTGTGATCTCATAATTCATTGGTGCAATTAAGAATATTGAATTTGATATCTTTTGTATATGTCCATCTAGTGCATATACTCCACCACTAATAAAGTCTACAATTCTTCTTGCTACATCTTTATTTACATATTCTAAGTTAACTATTATAGATTTTTTTTCTTTTAAATAATTACAAATTTCTTCTGATTGTTCAAAAGAAGTTGGTTGTGTTATTACCATTTTTATTTGTTGTGGTTGTGGCATACTAACAACTTTGCTTTTTCTTCCAAAAAGTCCTTTCTCTTCTACTTCTTCTGGTTCTTCTTCTCTTTCATAACCATATATATTTTCATTATCATTTTCTACTTCTTCATCGTTTGCAGTATCTACTCCTAAAAAATCCCATACTTTATTCATAATTGCTCCTGCCATTTAAAAAACCTCCTAATTTTTTTCTCCTTCGTAATTTTCATATTATAAGTATCTATCTTTTCTTTCAAATTGTCAATACTTTTGTCGATTGTAACCAAATCTTAATTTCTTTGTAATATTTTTGTAATACTATTCAACATTTTTTAAATCTGGGTTTAATACTATTTCATCATATATAGTAACTTGTCTCATATTGTTTATTTGCGATGTTGTAAAACCTAACTCTTTTAGTTCCTCTGAATCATAGTTGCTAACTATGCAATAGTTTTCTCCTTCTTTACGTATTTTTACTAAAATCTTAGTTAAGTATCCTCCCCTGTTTCTTACTATGTAACTTAGCCCATTATCATATATAATTGCTGATTTTGGCACTTTTAGTCCTTCATATTCCCACCATATCACATCTATTGATATCTTTCTATAATCTATAAGTTTTTCAACGCAATCACTTATCTTAAATACTAATACTACATAATCATTTCTTTCTGCTTTGTATTCTATTGTTGCTGTTACATTATCTTGAGTTGAAAGTCTTAATGTTACTTTATCACCTGTTTTAGCCTCTTTTGCTTCTTTTGAATTCATAGTTGTTACAATATAGCATTCATAATTATTTATTATTTTTCCCGCCTCGGAATTTGAACTTACTATTTGTCCAGTTTTTAAACCTAAATCTTCTAAAAACTTTTTATCCAGTTTTTCAAAACTATTTGGAGTTAGTATCTCTTCTAGATTATCTATTCTATATGAAACTGCTCCGCTCATAGGTGCTGTTACATATTCTGAGTTTTTAGTCAATTCTTCATCATATTTATTTTTTTCTTGAATCAAACCATTTATATATGAACCCGCCTGGCTTAAATCTCCAGCAATTTTTGATTTTTTTGTAATATATGTATCTATATCCTTTTTTTGTTCTTTTATTTTTTGTATCTCATTTTCTCCACTTATTCCGTCGATCTTGCTTTCTATCTGACTATCTAGAGCAGTTATATCGCCTGTAAGTATTTGTGTGTTTCCTGAAATGGCTTTTTGAATTTTTTCATTAGTTTCTGTTATCTTTTGTTTTATATCTTCTTCATTTGCACCATAATACCTAAATATATTTTCTCCCTTTGCTACTTTTTCTCCTTCAGTTTTTATTTGTACCATACCATTTTTGTAATTTGTACCTTTTACTATTTTTTCCTCTCTTATTACATAACCTGTTACGCTTTCTTCACTAGATATAGATCCATTTTCAATAATAAATGTATTCGTTGGTACAGCCACTAAACTTATTATTTCATATGTTGCATACACTAAAAAAGAGATTATTAAAACTAATAATATTATGCCTAATGTTTTATTTTTATTAATACTTTTTCTACTGTTCTTTTTCTTTGTGTCTTTGTTCTTTTTAACATTTTTGTCAGCCAATATTTAATCCCTCCTTTATTAGTAATTGCATTCTTTTAATATTGTGTTTACATTATCATTTATATTCTCAGTTCCATCTAGCCAATATATCTCTTTGTTTTTTCTAAACCATGTTAGTTGTCTTTTGGCATATCTTCGTGTTTCCATTTTTAGTTTTTCTATCATTTCTTCTTTTTGAATATTTCCATTTAAGTATTCTACTACTTCTTTATATCCGAAGGCCCTGCATTGCTGTTGGAAATTTATTGTATTTTTCTAAAATAGATTGTACTTCCTCTATGAGCCCTTGTTTCAACATTATATCTACCCTTTGGTTTATTCTATCATATAAAACTTGTCTGTCCATATTTATTCCAAAAACTTTATAATCGTATTTTACTTCATTTTTTCTTGATTCTAGGTCTTGCTGAGTTTTTGTTTTTCCTGTTTTGTGATATATTTCTAGTATTCGTATAATTCTTTTTTGGTCATTCTTGCTTATTTTATTTGCTGCTTCTGGATCTATTTCTAATGCTTTTTTGTATAAATTTTCTAATCCTTCATTTTGCGCAATTTCGTTTAAATGTTCTCTATATTTCATGTCTATTTCTTCATTTGCAAATTCTATTCCATATATTAAAGAATTTATATATAGTCCTGTTCCACCACAAATAATAGGCATTTTACCTTTTTGTAAGATTTGTTCTATACATTCCTCTGATTGTTTTTTAAAATCAGAAACTATATCTTTCTTCTGGCGAGATTATGTCTAACATATAGTGCTTAATTCCTTGCATCTCATCTTCCAAAACTTTAGCTGTTCCTATATTCATATCTTTATATATTTGCATAGAATCTGCCGAGATTATCTCTCCGTCTATTTTTTTAGCCAGTTCTATTGCTAAACCAGACTTTCCGTGAAGCCGTTGGTCCTACAATAACTATTACTTTTGGTTTGTTCATTTTTATTTCCTTTATAAAATTATTTTCTATTAAATTTACGTTCTATATCATATCTTGTCATTTTAATTGCTGTTGGTCTTCCATGTGGACATGTAAATGGATTTGGTAAAACCAATAATTGTCTCATTAATGTATCCACTTCTTCATTTGTTAATTTCATATTTGCTTTTACTGCAGCTTTGCACGCTATTGTGCTAATAAATTTATCTTCTTTTTCTTGTTTTGCAGTTATTGCAACTGTATCTATTTCGTCTAATATTTCTAAAAATAATTCTTTTGTGTCCAAGTCCATACATAATGAAGGAACTCCTATTAGTCTTATTGTGTTATCTCCAAATTCTTCTATTATAAATCCAGCTTTTTTAAATAGGTCTGTATTTTCTTTTACAATTGCTCTTTCCTTGTGTGATAATTCTATTATATCTGGTAATAGCATTATCTGAGAATCTTTTTCCATGTTATTATAAAAATTCTTTTTAACTTTTTCATACATAACTCTCTCATGTGCTGCATGTTGGTCTATTATATAAATTTCGTCTTTCATTTCGATTACTAAATATGTAGAAAATAAAGCTCCTATAAATTTATATTTTGGAATTGTATTATAATTTTCTTTTTCTTCAAATACCGATATATTTTCTACTTCTTTTAAAGTTTTGACATCTATTTTATTAGAATTTTCTTCTATTTTTTGTGTTTCTGGAAGCTTCCCAAATGTTTTTACATACATTTCGTCAAAATCTTTGCTTGTAGGTTCTTCTACTTTAGGATTCTCTAGCTCTTTTTGTTTTTCTATTATATCTTCCATTTTATTTTTTTGTTCTTGTGTTGGTATTTCCACTTCTTCTGGTTGTCCAGCACTTTTTTCTGCAAATATTTCTTGAAGTGTATTTGTACTATAATTTTCTATAAATTCATCTGCATCTTTTTCTTTCTTTTTAAATAATCCCATAAATCCAGATTTTTTTATATCTTCCGTTTCTACTTTTGGTTCTACTACTTGTTCTGTTTTTATTTGATTTTCTTCTAGTTTTACAGGTTCTTGATTTACTTCTAATTTTTGTTCTTCTACAACTGGCTCTCTTTCTACTTCTTTTACTAAATCTCCTTTTAGTAAAGTATCTTTTACACTATGATATATTGCTTTAAATACTTTTTGTTCCTCTTGAAATCTTATTTCTAATTTTGTTGGATGTACATTTACATCTATTTTATTAGGTTCTATTTCAATATTTAAAACAACCACTCCATATTTTCCTATTGGAATTAGTCCTTTAAATGCTTGTTCTACTCCTGCAGATAATGTTTTATCTTTTATATATCTTTTATTTACAAAAAACATTTGATAACTTCTATTGTTTCTTGCAATTTCTGGTTTTCCTATTGCTCCTGTTACTTTTATTCCTTCATACTCATAATTTACTTCTAAAAGTCCCTCTGCAATTTCTTTTCCATATATTGTATATATTACTGTTTTTAAATCACCATTTCCGTTTGTTTGTATTATTGTTTTATTCCCATTTATAAGTTTTATTGCAATATTAGGATTTGCAATTGCTATTCTCGTTACTGCATCTTCAATATATCCTGCTTCTGTAAAATCTTTTTTTAAGAATTTGTATCTAACAGGCGTATTAAAGAATAAATTGCTTACTGTTATGGTTGTTCCTTTTTGTGATGCTGAATCTTCTATTTCTAAGATTTTTCCACCTTCAACTACTATTTTGTGCCCAATATTGTCATCTTCTGTTTTACTTACTAGCTCTACGTGTGCAATAGCTGCAATACTTGCTAAAGCTTCACCTCTAAATCCCATAGATTTTACATTTTCCAAGTCAGCTGCTTTTCTTATTTTGCTTGTTGCATGTCTTTCAAATGCAAATTCTAAATCATCTTTGCTCATTCCAGAGCCATTATCTATAATTCTTATTTTAGAAATTCCACCATTTTGTATTTCTACTGTTATATTTGTTGCTCCTGCATCTATTGAATTTTCTACTAATTCTTTTACTACAGATGCTGGCCTTTCTATAACTTCACCTGCAGCAATTTTATTTATTGTTAATTCATCTAATAATACAATTTTACCCAATTTAATTCCTCCTTAAATTCATACTGAATTATATCATTAAACAAAAAAAAATTGTATATGTTTTTTTATAAAAATTATTATTTGAATAAAAATCTCAAATACAATAGCAATTATAGTGTTTTTTAATATACTATGAAACGAGAAATTCTCTAGTATATAAAATAAAAAATCAGTTTTATTAAATAAAACTGATTTTTTATTTTATATCATTGCTGCACCTATCATTCCTGCATCATTTTTTAATTCTGCTATTAAAATTTTAGGTATTTGTTCTTTATTATATAATTCTGTTTTTCCATTTATCTTATCTTGTAGTCTTTTTAGTAGTATATCATAATGTCCAAAACTTCCACCTATTGATATTGCTTGCGGTTCAAATATATTTATTAGATTTGCTATTCCAGTTTCTAAATTTTGTATATACTCATCCAATATTTTATCTAGTTTTTTATTATTTGTATTCTCTTCCATAAATTCTCTTATTTTTATTCCATCTGTGGTGTTTAAGTTAAATTCTTTATTTATTTTTTCTTTTAGTCTCCTAATTGATGAATACACTTCAAAGCATCCATTTCTTCCACAGTTACATTTTATCCCATTCTTGTTTATCACTGTATGTCCAACTTCAAAACCAGAATATCTTTTAGGTCTTAATAATTTTCCATTTAAATAAACCGCTCCACCAACACCTGTGCCAATTATTAAAAATACTGCATCTTCATATTCTTTTAGACTTCCAAATTCTTTTTCTGCAATTGCTGCACATTTTGCATCATTCTCTAGATGTATTGGTACATCAAAATGTTTTTTTATTTTTTCTACAACTTCAAAATTATCTATCCCTAAATTTTCAGCTTTTATAACTGCTGTTTCTGATACTGTTCCTGGAAAAGCAATTCCTATGCTTTCTATTTCTTCTTTTTTTACATTATTGTTATCTATATTTTTATTTATTAGCTCAATTATTGTTTCTAAAACTATATTAGACATATCTTCTTGTCTTTTGTCATAATCCTTTTCATCTTTTAAAACTAATTTGCCATCTTTATTTACGAGTCCTAATCCAATATGACTACCACCAACATCAATACCAATTCTCATAATATTCCTCCAAAACAAATTATAATTATAAGTATGCAGAGAACATCCATGTACCCATATACATTTGAATTAATGGTACTAATACTACTACTGTTACAAATATAAGCATTAGGCCAACTATAATGTATATTATCTGTGGTAATACCTTCATTATTCTTTTCATACTTTCATCTATTTCTATTTCCATATAGTCTAATAGTTTTTGCATCATTTCTGCCAAATCTGTTTGCATACCAATTTTTAGCATCTCTGTCGCCATTGGTGCAGAAAATCCCGCTTTTTCAAATGGCTCTATCCAACTTTGACCAACTAAGATATTATTGATTGATGATTCCACTAATGATAACATAACAAGATTTGTTGATATATTTTTACTAGTTTCTAATGCATCTTGTAATCTCATTCCATTTTGTATATTTAGTAGTATTGCTCTCATTAATCTAGTAAAATCAATTGCATATATTAGCCTTCCAAACACAGGCATCCTATATTTAAAATAATGAAAGTTATATTTTCCTTGTGGTGTTCTTACATAGAAAAATATTGCACCTACTATACCCAATATTACTATTAATGGAATGTACCAATGTGCTGCTACTTTATCTAAGAAATCCGCAAACCATAATGTTATTGCTGGTAATTGGTCTTTACTTCCTACAGATTCTAATACTCCTTGAAGAGATGGTACAGCTATAATAGTACCTCCTATAAGTAAAATTAAAAGACCAAAAAACATTGTAAGGTTTGGTACTAATACCGATTTTATTTTTTTGTTGAGTTTCATAGTATCATCTAAATATTTAACTGCTTGCTGCAATGCTCTTGTAAGTGAACCTGATAGTTCTCCTACTTTTATCATATTTATATATATTGGAGGAAATACTCCTTCATAATACTCCATCGTAGTATACATATTTTCTCCAGCTTCCACTCCTAAAAGTATATCCTCTAAAATTCCTTTTAATGATACATTTTCTGTACTTTCTATTATTGTTGTTAATGCATGTATATTGTTAAAATTAGCCTTTTTTAACAAGTAAAAATCTTGTGTAAATACTACTAAATCTTTAGTAGTAATTTTAGCACTAGTAACATTCGAAAATAAAGCTTTTTTTATTCTTTCTTTTCGAGACATCATATTTTTTTCTATTTCTTTGCTTCTTATGTTTTTTAATATACTACTACTACTTTCCACATTCTTTTTCTGTTTTTTTAGTGCTTTGTTTCCTTTTGCATTTATTTGCGTAACAGATATTGGTAAAAGATTATTATTTTTTAATCTTCTTAATAAAATAAATCTATTTACTTCTTCTACTCTGTTTCTAACAACTTGCCCATTTTTAGTCGCAGCTTTATATATATATATAGGCATTATGGGAATCCTCCATTCTTTTAATTTTGAATCTGTCCTCTTTTTATTTTCATTTGCATTATTGTTCTATTTAAAATTTCTATGTTCTTTTCTTCTATTTGAGCTTTTGCTTGTTGTAGTGTTATTTTATCTTCTACAAATAATTGTGCAATAGAATTTATCAAACTTATACTTCCTTTATCTATGTTTGATTGTATTGCATCTTCTAACTCTGATACACTAAATTTTTCTTTTCTTATACATCCGGCAACAATATTATCTACAACCATTACTTCTGGTAATAATACTAGTTTTCCATCTGTACCTTTTAATAATCTTTGTGATACTACTAATTTTAATAATGCTGACATTAAATATTTTATACTAGCTTGATCTCTTACTTCATAGAAGTTTATCATTCTATCTATTGTTTCTGCACAAGATTTTGTATGTAATGTTCCTATTACTAAGTGTCCTGATTCTGCCATATCTATTGCAGCTTCCATTGTTTCTCTATCTCTAATCTCTCCAATTACTAATATGTCACAGTCTTCTCTTAGAGCATTTTTTACACCATCTCTAAAGTTTGGAACGTCTCCTCCTCTTCCAACTTCCTTTTGAACAATTACAGATTTTTTACATTGATGTTTAAACTCAACTGGTTTTTCTAGTGTTAGTATTTTTTTATTTTCCTTTTCATTTATTTCGTTTATTAAAGCATTTAATGTTGTTGTTTTTCCGTGAATTTGTCTTTCCTGTAACCAAAATTAATCCTTGTGGTTGAAGTGTCATTCTTCTAACGATGTCTGGTACTCCTAATTGTTGAAATGTAGGAAGCGTATTTTTTATAATTCTTAGTGTAAATGTTGGTTTGTCATCTGCTGACGATATATTTACTCTTAGTCTTATGTTTTCATATTCAAATGATGTATCAAGTCTTTTGGTTTCATGATAAATTTCATCTTTATCTATGTTTCCTCTTACAAAGTAATCATATGCTTCATATAATTCATCTTCACCTAGCACCTCTGCTGTTTCACTCTCTTGTAATTCTCTTGCGACCCTAAGTATAGGCTTTAATCCAAAAATTAAGTGTACATCTGATGCATCTTTCTCTATTGCTTCATCTAAAACTTTATTCATATTTAACATTTTCGTTCCCCCTAGTATAATATAATTTTCCTATCAAGTTCATCTAGTGTTGTTATTCCATCAATTACTTTTTTAATTCCGTCAACCACTAATGGTTTAAAGTTTCCTTTTAATGCTTCTTTTCTTATTTCAATACTAGATGCTCCATTTACAATCAATTCTTTTATATTATCATCTAGTGATAGAACCTCAAATATTCCTATTCTGTCATAATATCCACTATTATTACATTCCTTACATCCAACAGCATCATAAGTGTATTTATCTGTTAGATCAAATTCAACATTATATTTTTCGCCAATTCTTTTAATTACTTCTTTTTCTTTATCATTAAATTCTCTTTTTCTTGCGCATTTTTTACAAACTTTTCTTACAAGTCTTTGTGAAACTGATGTTCCAACTGTACTAGAAATATCATAGTTTGATACTCCCATTTTTCTTAATCTTGTTATTACTTCTATACTATCTATTGTGTGGATTGTTGATAGTACATAGTGACCTGTTTGTCCAGCTTGTACTGCTATTTCTGCTGTTTCTCTATCTCTAATCTCTCCAACTAATATTATATCTGGGTCTTGTCTTAATACTGTTCTTAAAGAATCAGAAAATGTAAGTTTTTCATTTATTTCTATTTGATTTAATCCCGCAATACGAATTTCGACTGGATCTTCTATTGTTGTTATATTAATTTGTGGTTTATCTAAATAATCAATTATACTGTATAATGTTGTTGTTTTTCCTTCTCCTGTAGGTGCTGCAACTATTGTTATACTATTTCTTTTATTAAAACATGATTTAATAAATTTATCATCACCAGGGAATCCTAAATCTTCTAGTCCTCTATTATTCATATTCTTTTTTAATAATCTTAAAACGAATTTTTCTCCATAAATATTTCTTTGTGAAGAAACACGAATATTATAATCTGGATACATTATAATTCTACCATCTTGTGATTCTTGTTTCTCCTGGTACATATTTGAAATTGCTTTTAATCTTCCTATTATTTGTGATTGTTTTTCTTTTGGAATCTTTACTGCAGTTACAAGTTCTCCATCTATTCTATATCTTACTCTTACTTGGTCATCTAATGGTTCTATGTGAATATCACTTGCTCTTTTCTTTATTGCAGTTTTAATTATACTATCAACTAAACCAGTTGTGTCAGTATTTGAATTTATATTATCTGTAGCTGTTCCTTCTAATGTTTCTATTATTTGATTTATATTTTTTTCAAATGTTATATATTTTTCCATTATTAATCCTTTATTTAAAAGAATTAATCTAACTATTTCAACAGCTTTTCTATCTAAAGTGTCTGCAAAACATACTTTTATTTTATTCCCTGTTATTTCAAATGGAATAGCTTTGTTATTTTTTATCACATCTATAGATATATAGTCAGACGGATTTATTTTTACATCACTTTGAGTTAATATAATTGCTTTTTCATCTAATATATCTCCTAATGCTTGAATTAACGAATATTCATCACATAAACTAAGTGTATTTATTATTTCTATTATTTTTTTATTAGGATTTTCCTTTTGGTATTCTAGTGCTCTATTTATATCTTCTTCATTTACTAGCCCTCTTTTTACTAATTCTATACCTATTGGTCCTCTTCGTTTAGCATCCATATTAGTTCCTCCTCTTTTGCATGATTATATATATTATTATAATATATATATTAATTTTTTTATATAATTT
>ENA-OOQP01001061-OOQP01001061.1-human-gut-metagenome-genome-assembly--contig:-NODE-1061-length-10639-cov-5.163454_pt1 | contig 10639 bp, 10 predicted proteins | sample MGYA00241266_ERZ501171 | MGnify/ENA primary metagenome ERZ501171 (study PRJEB25962, sample SAMEA2042501) | human gut metagenome | biome: human gut; feature: human-associated habitat; material: faeces...
CTGTGTGATCAAGTCGCTCTCGTCATTGCGGAAACGACCGATACGGAAATCGCAAGACACAAAGAATCTCTTCGGGTTCTTGCCAAAGAGCAATAGGCTTCAACAGCTTACGAAGCTGCTTTCATTGCTCTACGAAATAGGCTTCATTGACTATCGAAGCCGCTTTCGTATTTCGAGGCTTTTTTATTCAAGTTTACGCTTTAGTAACGACAAGTTTTCAACAGGGGTGCTGAGTAGTTACTAATTTATTTTATTATGTAACTTTTATGCAAAAAAAATTTTTATTTTATAATATGATGAGAAATGGTGTTTTTAGCTAAATATTACTTGGATTTTAACTAAAGGTAATACTTATCTTTATAGTGTTTGCCGTATAATGTAGGTTTTGTAAATTAAGTATTGGTATATCTGTTCTTGCCGGTAAATTATCATTTATCTGACGATTAAGTTTGATTTTTGCATCTATATTAGATAGGGTTTCCACTAAGACATCTTGTTGGTGTCTTGGTGGCAACACTATAGGACAATCAGCAAACGTTTGAGCAGAAATATTACCACGCGTACTACCTACTGACAAATTCGCAACCCATTGTTTGTAGAAAGTACTTAGCGTAAAGTAACGTAGGTAAATTGGATTTACCTTATGCTCGTCAAGTTGATATTTTATCAAGAAACCAGCATAAGCCATAACACCATCTCGCTTATCATAGAGATACGCTCTTCCTGTAGAATTGCCCGTTCTTGCAAAAACTATATCATTCTCTTCCAATATATATTGCTCAATGTCATCACTTTCTACTGATTTTTTGTCAGTGTTGACAAGTGTACCTTCTTCCGATATGTCACTTATTCGCAAATATCGTATCTTGCCATTCGAATATGCTATTGCTGGGGCAGGTATGCCATATTTGCCAATTTGGTTTGGCAAGCAAAGCTTTCTCAATTTATATTTTTTCAGTTTCATAGAATCCTTTTAATTTTATTCCTAACAATTCATTTATTTTTTTTAAACAAAGCCAGATTACACCATGCAGGGTGGTTATTTCCATTTTGGAAACAACCACGTCCTTATCCAGTTTCCCCTCATCAAAGATGTCCTCTAAATGCCTGCTTTTACTTATTATCCAAGTCTTCAAGTTTTTCCTCTATTTCCTCAATCTGTGGTAATGCCGATGCAACATCAGCAAAGAGCTTTTCTGTTTCATATTGCGCAATACCCATAGGTTGGGTTATGCCACGAAGCGAGAACTCTGCTTTCTTGTTGCTCTTAGTTCGGCAGAGAAGCAAACCAATTGTAGGTTTGTCTTCTGGAGATTTTACAATGTCATCAACAGCAGAAATATAAAAGTTCAGCTTGCTAACAAACTCTGGTTTGAACTCCACGGCTTTTAACTCCACAACAACATAGCAATGCAGTTTGAGGTGGTACATCAGCAAGTCGATATAGTAGTCATCACCATCTACCGAAATGTGGTATTGCCTGCCAATGTATGCAAAGCCACGTCCCATTTCAAGGAGAAAGTCTGTAATCTTGCTTGTCAATGTTTTCTCAATGTCAAGCTCATTTTGGAGTGCCACTGTGCCCAAAAAACTAAAATTGTATGGGTCTTTAAAAATATACTTCGCCAAATCGGACTGAAGAGGTGGCAAGGTTTGCTCAAAGTTATTGATTGCATGCCCTTTAGCATGGATATATCCATTTGCTATCTGCATAAGCATCACATCACGACTCCATCCATTCTGCGCAGTTTCTGTGATGTAATAAGCTCGTTCGGCAATGTCTTTTACTTTCGATAGAAGCGAAATGTGATGATACCAAGTAATTTGTGCAAGTTCCACTTGCACAAAGCCTTTGTCATCTTCTTTAAATTGGTCAAGTGCCACTTGACCAATTGGAATATTTTCCATTTTTGCAAGCGGCACTTGCAAAAATGGAAAATCTGGATACGCTTCAGCGAAACGTCTCATACTTTTGAGATTACTCAAAGAGTATCCTCTATCATTAGGGAACTTTTGGGATAAATCAACAGATAATTTTGATATGATATTTGCTCCCCAGCCTAATTATCTCTGCTGTGCTAAAATTCGTTTGCCCAAAGTCCAATATAACGCCAATGTGTCAGCATTGACATTAATTGCGGTACGTAGTTTTGCTACCTCTATAAGATGCTCTATGTCTTTGCGCTATTCTGCATAACCATCAGGCAGCAAATCGGTATTTGCGTTAATAATTTCATTCATGCCTTTATTCCTTATCCGGATATATCGCTATTTTAATGACTCCATCCTTTCTGTTTTCAAAGATATCGTAGGCTTCTTCGATTTTAGAAAGAGGGAAACGGTGGGTGATGAGAGGAGTGGTGTCTATCCTGCCCTGAGATATCAGATGCAGGATTTCCTCGCAGTCGCAACCATCTACACCGCCAGTCTTGAAGATGAGATTTTTGCCATACATATCTGGAAGAGGTAAGAGCTGAGGTTTATCGTACATCGCCACAATGGTAACTATCGCATTAGGACGGGCACATTGCCATGCCAACTGGAAAGTATCAGGACCGCCTGCTACCTCCATCACCACATCCGCACCACCGTGCAAGCTCTGTTCCTTGACAAAAGCCTCGCAATCCTCCGGTTCTACCACCAAAACCTGCGGATAATGCTCCTTGATAAAAGCTCTTCTGGCTTCAGACTTCTCGCAAACGATGATTTTCTGCGGATTCTTCAACAACGTGCAAAGCAAACAGCACACTCCCGTAGGTCCGGCTCCGATAATCAAAACGGTATCTTCTTCCTTGATTTCAGAAATCCTTGTTGCCCAGAAACCTGTGGCAAGGATATCACCAACAAAGAGTGCCTGCTCATCACTTACATTGTCAGGAATCCTGTTTAAGCCCGTGGTGGCATAAGGAACCCTTACATATTCGGTCTGCCCGCCGTCGATACGACAGCCCAAAGCCCAACCGCCATGAGGAGAAGTACAATTGTTCACATATCCATGTTGGCAGTAGAAGCATTCCCCGCAGTATGTTTCCACATTCACAGTTACTCTATCGCCCGGTTTCACATGAGTTACCTTCTCCCCTACTTCATCTACGACACCCACCATTTCATGTCCCACAGTAATTCCGGGAACGGCACGAGGAACAGAACCATGCTTGATATGCAGATCGCTGGTACAGATACTGCTCATAGTTACTCTCACGATGGCATCGTGTTCATCTATCAGGATAGGTTTCTCCTTTTCGGTGAAGCCAAATACACCTTGTTTAATATAAGTAAATGCTTTCATTATGATGATAAGTTGAAAATTGTCAAAAAATGATGCACAGTACAAACTGGCGAAAGAAGCTAAAAAGAAATTATTAAAACAAGAAATGATAGTTCATCATACCTAAAAAGAAAGTTTCGTTCCGAAGTAGGGAGCGAAACTTTCTCTTAGTTATGAATATCTTTAATTTCCATCTGGCTTGGTAACATCCAGGTCTGTGGATGGATACCAGAGGAACTTATTGAAGTCATCAGGCTGGGCTGGATTGAAATCCTGCCAGTCTGGACGGAGATATTTCAGGAATGGCAGATGGAGCTGCTTCATTCCCATCACCACCATCTTGGCCACCTCATAGGCTCCGTATGGATTGAAGTGGGTATTATCCTCTAATGCCTTCGGCTGATTAGGATAAGTGTTGGCTGGATAGTGAACCAGCGATTTCTTACTGTTCTCATAGCCCAATGTCTCGAAGAATGTACGGGTCATATCATGCAGTTCGATGACAGGCACACCCTCTCTTTTGGCCACTGTTCTCATGGCATCAGGATAGTCGCCATGCGTTTCCTGTATTTTGCTGCGGGTAGCTTTGTCAAAGAAACGGCGCTGGGTAGGAGTCACAAAGATGATGTTTCCACCCTTCGCGCGTACCTTATCTATATATTGCTTCAGATTGTAGGAGAAATTATACCAGGCTCCACTTCCTGGAGTCTTCTCTTTCTGGTCGTTGTGTCCGAACTCACAAATCACATAGTCGCCCTTCTTCATCATGGCCAATACTTTCTCCAGACGGTTGGAAGCTAAGAAGGAACCGGCTGTCAATCCGCTCTCTGCATGATTGGAAATAGCGACTTCCGGACCAAACCAGCGTGGAATCATCTGTCCCCAACTGGCGTATGGTTCATGAGCCTGATCCACTACGGTTGAGTTACCACAGAGGAAGATGGTTGTGGCAGTCGTGTCACGCTCTATCTTCACCTGTTTTACAGCAGGAGCAGCACCATAGAAGTCAAGAGTCAGCTTGTCATCCCAGTCAGGTGTGCCCACCTCACGAGGTTTGATACGTACGTTCATCTTATCAGATATCTTTGGTGAACGCTTGTTGACGATAAACTGGACTGTCTGGAATTTACCCTTCTTGGTAGAGATTTCATCCACCATGAGTCTTCTGGCTTCAGCACGCACCACCGTCTTGGCAGCCTTTTTCTTGGAGCCGAGGACAACCGTCACCTTGTAGTTGCCATCAGGCACTTCCACAGCGTAACTTTTAGGATTTTGCTTACTCAGATCTACCTCGAAAGTCTGGGCTTTCACATTTGCGGACATCGCCAACATCATCATACCGGCGATTAGCCATTTCGTTTGTTTCTTCATTATATGTTTTAGTTATTTGTTAATTTGGCTACAAAAATACAATATCTTTTTCAAAAACATTAGTTTTTCCGTTCATTTTTTGATTATATAGTACAAAAAGCTATTATAAATTGGAAATCAGATATTTAATAAAATCATCCTTCACATTGGAAATCTCACCTTTGTCATAAATTGTCAATAAAGTGATTTCCATACTTTCAGTATCAAGTAATAAATTCAAAGTCAATATACGAGCACCCCCACTCTTTCCTTTACCTTTTGAAGCAATGGCCATTCTAACTTTTCGGATACCGGATCCGAGATTATCTCCCAAAAAAGGATTATTTATAATATCTTTTTCCATAACTCAAGATCATCCAATAAAGAATGGTACTTCTTAGACAAACGCTTAAACTCGCGTTTAAACTCTGGACCAATAGTTATTGTAACTTCCATTATATCAACCCTCTCTCATTTCGTTGATAAAATCATCAATATTTTGAAGTTCCTTTCCTTCAAGTTTTGCTAATTTCACCTCTTGCATCGCTTTAGTCAAAGTTTTTTGCACATAAGCTTGCTGCTTCTCTGTTTTTGACAAAGAAGAAGTATCCATTACAGATGTAGAAACAACGCCACGCAACATTTTTATAGCATTGCGAACGCTTGCCAACGACTGAGTATCATCTATAGTAACTAAAATCTGTGCCATATTAACCCTATTTAGAATATTTGATTTCTGCAAAGATACAAGATTTCCATGAAAAAAACAAATATATTTTATTTTTTAACAATAAAAGAATCCATCAATTTTCAGATATTACTTCGCCATATTGTAGGACTCGTCTTGACGATGCGGGAGAAGACTCGGGAGAAATAGGAAGCAGAAGTGAAACCGACATGATAAGCTACTTCTTCCAATGTGGCACCGGGATGAGCCAACATATAGGCCTGTGCCTCCTTGATGCGCAAGGTGGTAATCCAGGTACTTAAATTGACGGCATATTTCCCATTGATATAACGGGAAAGATAAACCTTATTGGTACCCATTTCGGAAGCCAGACTGTCGATGGTCAACTGGGATGAGAGATACTTCTTATCATCCACCCACTGTTGCAATCGTGCTCCGAAGAGATTCTCATAATTCTCCAACTTGGAAGTTTCCTGTTTCTGGCTGGAATCGTTTTCTATTTCATCATTCATCACTGACGCTAAATTGAGCGTGCCATAATATGGGCGGTAATTGATGAAAGAGATGACGATATAAAGATTGACACTGACGAAATACACCAGGTAAGCATAATTGAAATAGATTCCGAAGAAGAGAGTGAGATAGGCAAAGACACTCAAGAGGCACAGGAAGAAGAGGCTTTTCTTCGTCCAGAACATGAAGCGCTGCATATTATCATCGGAGAAGTAATTATCCAACTGCTCCCTTTTCTTCCTATAGATAAACTGGAAATGGAACATGTATCTTACCACGATGCTACAGAAAATCAGGGTGGAAATGATATACAGATAATTGGCATAAGGTGCAAAAGGCTCCAAAAGGGTAATCCAGGAAAAGGAAACCGTCAATATCCAACACCCGAAATCCTTCAATATCCTCTTTTTATTGATATATTGTGAATCCAACAGGGAGGCAAACGAATAAGCAAAGCATATACCTGTCAGGAAAAACAGGCTGATGTCCATACAGGCATTGATGGAATTGAGCACCTCCCAATCTTGCGAGGAAAAGATTTCCAACCAAAGATACAGGTCGATGAACATAACAAAAAATGCTGATGCCAAGAAATATTTTGCCTTACGATAAGGGGCATAGTCTGCAGTATCCGGTACACTCAGGAACACCAGGATAATGCCTATCACCAGATAACTTGCATCGATACACTGAATCAGTTCTGCGAAATATTTTTCCAGTAACTCCATAATAAACAGCTTTTATCAAATCAATAAATTATCATCACTTACTTTTAGCACACTTTGATTCACATAGCAATCTGACTTGCCATACGAACAGAGAGTATTATTAGACGTACATAATCTACTAAAAGTCCTTAGATCTTGAGTATATTGAAGATCGTTGTCAGTTTTTTATCACTTTTGTTGAGTCTATATGATGTTTATAGGCATAGTTTTTCAACTACCCTGTTTGCAAAAGTACAAAAAGATAAGTTATCTCCAAATTATTTAAGCAAAAAAATGTGTTATCCCAGCAGAATTTCTGCCAAGATAACACATTTTCAACATATTTTACTATTTAATAGTACGCTACATATACTTCTGATTACCATTTGTCGCTGTCAAATGGATCTGAGGAACCGCCCCAACTAGGATCCGTACCCCAATTAGTGTCAGGACCAAAGATATGACCGTGATCATCACCATCTGAGTCAGTTTGATCATTTGCGTAATCGACTGTCCAACTTATGGAGTCACTTGCCATCAGCATATTCTCCAAGAGAACCATGTGTATTTCCGGTTTAATATATTGAGTTTTCATCATAATCATCCTTTCTTATCGTCAATAAGTTAGTCTTTACTTAACAAACACTTTCTTGCCATTCACGATATAGATACCGGAAGGTAAGCCTGAAACATCGGTACTACCGCTGCGAACGAGCTGTCCATTGAGATTGAACACACCGAGTTTCGCAAACTTGGAATCGATACTGCTGTCTTCTGTAGCCATGATTCGCTCTACATCTGTAGTATAGTCAATGCCATCCAGGATAAACTTGGAAGTGGCTGGACCAGAAGTTTGGTTATATGGCTTGAACCATACGCTGAAACCACGCAAGCCACGTACTTTGTCGCCAGCATAGACCATTTTTCCTTCATGGAAGAAATAGCAATGTTGCAGATTATCTCTTCCAGAAATGATAGGATTACTTTTATCTACAGTAAAGGTTGTCTGTTCATCATTCTTCATAATACTTCCGTAGGTTCTTGCAAACGTACCATAAGCAGCCAAAGTTCCATCTGTTACGATTTCACTATCGCCTGGCTTGGTGGCTATATCCACTTTATTCAGGTTCAGCATCCATGTTGATCTATCGAGACCTGACAAATCATTCTCATTGTTTTTATTTCTCTTTAGGCTGACATTTGGAATATCAATATGCCCACCAGCTATGGTTACCTTATGAGTTGTTGATTCTTCACCTTGTCCTACCTTGGTAAGGTGTGCCGTATAAGCAGGTGTATTCTCACCAGACAAATCCTTTGTTGGATAAATAATATAAGGTACGTACGCCTGAAGAACTACATCATCATTTCGCATTTGTGCAATCTTCACTGTCTCAAACTGAATTTCTTTCTGAGTGAGCGTCTTCAGTCTTGCCAATCGGGCATTGGCTCCAAAGGCCTTAGTAAACTGGTCTTTCTGCAAGTCAACTGGCAGGACGATGGTATTCCATTTCTTGATATTATTCTTGAAAGAACTCTTGTTAAGATGGAGAACCACATCCTCATAAGTCTCTTTACAATCGAAAAGATAGTTCAGATTATCCTTGTCTTCATCCAATATCAAGTCGCGAGAGGTGTTAGAACCTGCATAGAGAAGACGGAAATCATCAAATACAGTCCACTCATTATTACTTTCAACAACATTATCAGCAACAGAACCTACACGAACACCGAAGCAGATGTTACCACCACCTTCTGGAACCTGCACGAGGACACTATTGAAGTACTTATGGCTGCCATAGAATTCCTTACCAGCATAATCCATGTTCTGCTCGCTGATATGCAAATTGGTCTGTTCTGTCTGAGACATGTTTGCAGTCTGCATGACAACGGTTTCACGGAGGGAACCTTCAACTATTTCTTCATAATTTGTTGTCCCTTCTTGTGTGTCTTTCAAAAGAACAGCAAATAGCTTAGCCTTATTTGTATTAGAATAAGCCTTGCATTCGATAACATAAGAACCGCCATGTTCAACGTGTACCACCTGATAGACTGCACCACGGGTATTCTTGATATCTGCGCAATAATATTTACCGAGATAAGTCTGGTAATCATTCATACTCTTATATTCGATTTTATTGAAAGTATATGGTTTATCAGATGTAACACTACCTGTATATTGGTTTGATCCTTGACTCGGGTCTGTTTTGTAATGTTTCTCCAAACCAAATCGGAATGATCCGGTAGTTCCATTATAAACAGCAGTCTTCCAATTAGCAAGCGCACCATTATCACGGTTGAATCCAGGGCACTCTAATTTGAATGACAAATCTAATGAACTCTTAAAGCCGATAATAGAACTCTTTTGCAAATTATAAAGCTGCTGATAGGAGAAGATACGCCACTTAGAGCCCTCATCACTATAGTCATTATCAGTTTTCAAGAAAGCACCACAATTTTTATCCACATCACCCTGAGAAGCGGCTGCAGAGAGGTAGTATTTATCATAAGAGGTATTTTTGCTATACCCATTTTCACTACAACGATAAGTGTATATTCTGAAGGTATTTTTATCATCTCCAATAGATTCTATCGTCCAACCACGCTGAATCATGGTCGTATCTTCACTTGATTTATAGATATCGCGATCCACAAAGACACCTATACTTGTAGAGGCATAACCTTCTACATAGAAGTATTCCAACGAACATCCTTCCTGATTTCCTGATGCAACACCCTGCTTATCAATATCCTGCTGGAAATGAATCCAGCCGTCGCCGTCTGCATAAACCCAAAGAGGCATTCCATATTCCTGAAGAGACACATGGGTTCCCCAATAGCCTCCTACATTGAGCAGCAGACCGGTCTTTACATTATATAGGAAAAAGATTTTGTTCTTATGCGTTGTTGGAAATTCACCATGCTTACCTTCACTTGCATATTTCTTCATATCACTTTCAGAAATACCAACAAGATTTTCCAAACCATCAAAAGCAGAACCATTACTATCTTGTGCCTTGGTTCCCTTGACTGCTCCGAAAAGCAAGAATATAGCCAAGAAAACGGCAAAGATGGAGCGATGCTTAAAAGCATTAAATGATAGTAAAAACATTTTCATCTTTCAAAATTTAAAGTTCAATAAATAAGTAATTATCATATAGGCAACAAAATGTGATAGGACATCAAGTTACTGTTTTGTTAAATCATAACTGGATGCAAAAGTATGAAATTCCTCATTTTTGAAATTGCAAAATGAGAAAAAAATGTTTGTATTTATGGAAATTCACAACTGAAAAACCACACTGAGAAACTGAATCACCAGCCATACGGATGGTCGTTTTTTCCTTCAAAACGTTCAAAACAACCATCAATCGTTCAAATAACATGTAAAAACAGAAAATAAATATGTAAAATCGTATATTTTTAAGCTTATGGTACCTAAAAATATACGATTTCGCTTTTTCTCAATCAGGAATCAATCCAAAGAAAAATTTATGATCCTTAAAAGAAAGAACCGAAGAATGGCTAAGAAAGTCCTGATCATTGGCCTGGCCCAAAAACATGGATTATTCTCTAAAAGAGGTCTAATCATTTCCAAAGAAAACTCTGATAGCATTCGCAATATTTCTTTTGGCAATTTCAGGTTTCATCGCTTCCTCTAAATCCATATTCTGAGGAGATACGGCAAGAACCTGATCAAAGCCTGCGTCAAGAAGCGCCTGCTTTTCGCTGACTCCTCCAGATACTAACCAGATTTGCTGGTCTGTCGTGGCTTTATTTTTCAAGACATGTTCCAAAATCCGCTGTGGCAACTTTCCCATCAAGGTCTGTCTGTCGCTATGTCCTTCACCCGTTATCACGAGATCAGCATCCCGAATCATCTCATCAAAGCCGATTTCTCGCAACAGAAGTTCGGCTCCAGCAGAAACCTCTGCACCAAAATATTGCAGGAAAGCATAGCCCAAACCACCGGCAGCACCAGCACCAGGCACCTCACTCCTATCATAACCAAAATGCTTGGCACTCACCTCAGCAAACTTCCTTGCCCGAGCATCCAGCATTTCCACCATCTCAGCATCGGCTCCCTTCTGAGGGGCAAAGACATGAGCCGCC
>ENA-OOQP01001062-OOQP01001062.1-human-gut-metagenome-genome-assembly--contig:-NODE-1062-length-10618-cov-1.571239_pt1 | contig 10618 bp, 10 predicted proteins | sample MGYA00241266_ERZ501171 | MGnify/ENA primary metagenome ERZ501171 (study PRJEB25962, sample SAMEA2042501) | human gut metagenome | biome: human gut; feature: human-associated habitat; material: faeces...
CTCACATATTACATCATAATCGCAATTGTTATTTAGTATATTTCTTTTTATTTGTTTAGTTAAGTTTTTGTTACTGCTCATAAAACCACCTCTAGTATATTATATTAGTTTTTCTTGTAATCGGTTAAAATGCTTAAAAATGCTTCGCTTGGTATTTCTACTTTACCGATGGTTTTCATTTTTTTCTTACCTTCTTTTTGTTTATCTAGGAGTTTTCTCTTTCTTGTGATATCTCCTCCATAACATTTAGCTAAAACGTCTTTGCGCATAGCTTTAATATCACTTCTAGCAATTACTTTACTACCTATTACTGCTTGAACTGGTACTTCAAATAATTGCCTTGGGATGATATTTTTAAGGTTATCAACCATTTTTCTACCTCTTGCATAGGCAAAATCTTTATGGACAATCAATGATAAGGCATCTACTACTTCACCATTTAACATAACATCCATTTTTACTAATTCACTTTCTTTATAACCTATTACTTCATAATCAAATGAAGCAAAGCCTTTGGTAGATGATTTTAATCTATCGAAGAAATCATATACTATTTCTGATAGTGGTAATTCATAATGAATATTTACTCTTGTATTATCTAAATAATCGATACTTTTATAGATACCTCTTTTATCTTGACATAATTCCATTATTGGCCCTATATATTCTGTTGGTACTAAGATATTTGTAAAAATATATGGCTCTTTAATACTTTTTATTTTTACTTTATCTGGCATCATACTAGGATTATCAATATATATAATACTACTATCAGTAAGTTCTATTTCATAGTTTACTGAAGGAGTAGTGGCTATTATATCAATGCCAAATTCTCTTTCTATTCTCTCAGAAATTATTTCTAGATGCAATAGGCCTAAAAATCCCATACGAAAGCCAAATCCTAAAGTACTTGATGTTTCTGGCTCAAATGTTAATGAGGCATCGTTTAGTTTTAATTTTTCAATTGCTTCTTTTAAGTTAGGATATTTATTTGATTCTATTGGATAAATACCGCAATAAACCATTGGTTTCATTGGTTTGTAACCTGGCAATGCTTCTTTAGCTTCGTCAGTGGCATCTGTTATGGTATCGCCTACTTTAACTGATTCTAAACTTTTTATAGATGCGGTAATAAAGCCTACCTCTCCGGTATTTAAAGATTCTGTTTCGTGTTCGAATGGTGTATGGTAACCTAAAGATACGACATCGTATATGGCACCAGTAGTCATCATTTTTATTTTTGTATTTTTAGTTATTTTTCCTGATACTACTCTAACTAAAATCACCACTCCACGATAGGAATCAAAATAACTATCAAATATTAAACATTTTAATTTATCTTCTATAGGTTTAGGAGATGGTACTCTATTTATAATTGCATCTACTAATAATGGGATTCCTTCTCCTGTTTTAGCAGATACCTTGATTATCTCTTCACTTTTAAAACCAAAAGTATCTAATAATTCTTTTTCTACTTTTGGTATATCAGCACTAGGAAGATCTATTTTGTTAATTACAGGGATTATTTCTAAATTATTATCTAATGCTAAATATACATTAGCAAGTGTTTGGGCTTCAATACCTTGAGTAGCATCTACTACTAAAATAGCTCCCTCGCATGCTGCTAAAGATCTTGATACTTCATAACTAAAGTCAACATGACCTGGTGTATCTATCAAATTAAGCATATAACCATTATATGATAATCTTACAGCGTTTAGTTTTATGGTTATACCTCTTTCTCTTTCAATATTCTTCTCCATCTTTTGCTTTATATTTCATTCTTACAGCTTGTGATTTAATAGTTATACCTCTTTCTCTTTCAATATCCATATTATCTAATAATTGGTCTTTCATTTGTCTTTTATCTACTTCACCAGTATATTCTAAAATACGATCGGCAAGAGTACTCTTACCATGATCAATATGTGCAATAATACTAAAGTTTCTTATTTTTGATGTGTCCATTTTATCACTGCCCTCTTTAAAATTATACCAAAAAACTAAACAAAAAAAAAGAAGAAATATTACTTTTCTTCAGTTTTCTTTGCAGTCTCTTTTTTTGCTGCTGGTTTCTTTGCAGTTGTTGTTGTTTTTTTAGTAGTAGTTGTCTTTTTTGTTTCTGTTTTAGTTGCTGTTTTAGCAGTAGTAGCCTTTTTAGCAGCAGGTTTCTTAGTTTCAGTTTTTACTTCTTTTACTTCTTCAGTCTTTACAGCTTTTGGAGTATAAGTTTTTCCTGCTAATGCATCTTTAGCGATTGTTACTAAATCAGCAAATGCTTCTTTATTATCAATTGCAAGTTCACTTAACATTTTTCTATTTACTGTAACGCCAGCTTTATTTAATCCATCGATAAATCTTGAATAAGAAATTTCGTTTTCTCTACATCCAGCATTTATTCTTGTGATCCATAATTTTCTAAAGTTTCTCTTATTTTGTTTTCTATCTCTAAATGCATAGTTTCCTGAATGCATTACTTGCTCATGAGCAGTTTTATATAATCTATGTTTACTACCAAAATAACCTTTTGCTTCTTTTAATACTTTCTTTCTTCTAGCACGTGCAACTGTGCCACCTTTAACTCTTGTCATACTTTGCCTCCTATATTATATCTTTAATTCTCTTGTAATCAGCCTTACTTAAACTAGTTCCTTGTCTCTTACTACTAGCTCTAGCAGCACTATTCTTTCCTGTATTATGTAAAACACCTTGTCTTGATTTGCTGATTGAACCGCTTTGTCTAATGTTTAATACTTTTTTAGTTCCTTTATGTGTTTTCATCTTATTCTTCTTAAGTTTAGTCATAATATCCTCCTTCTATTTTTTAGGCATTAATCCGACATGCATTACTCTACCTTCTATTTTAGGCTTGTATTCAATATCGGCAACATCACTAACTTTTTCACAAAATCTATCTAAAACATCTCTTGCAAGTTCTGGATGAGTAATTTCTCTACCCTTAAATCTAATACTAGCTTTTACTTTATTACCTTTTTCTAAAGCTTTTCTTGCATTAGTTACTCTTGTTTCAAAATCGTGAACATCAATCTTAACAGATAGTCTAAATTCTTTTGTTTCAATCATTGTTTCTCTTTGCTTTTTTTGAGCTTCTTTTGTTTTTTTCTTCTTTTCATACTTGAATTTGTTATAGTCCATAATTTTACATACTGGCATATTGCCACTATCACTCATTAGAACTAAATCAAAACCAGCATAACCTGCTAAAGTAAGTGCATCTTGTTTAGACTTTACTCCTAATTGTTCACCGTTTGGTCCAATTACCATCATTTCCTTACATCTAATTTGTTCATTGATAGGATTATCCTTTAAAGTAGCTATAGCTAACACCTCCAAAAAAATGAATACTTAAAGAAGTATCCATTTATCTATAAAAAAGCTATTTAAAAACATCTGTATTTTCTAAGTTGGCTTTTTACCTATTACTTAAGTAATCAGGTGAGATAAATTAATCTTCTTTCCGTTTCCTTGTTAATTATATTATAATAATATGGAAAAGTCAACTAAAAAATACCTTTTTTCCTTATTTTATGGTAATTTATTAAGAAAATTATTAAATTAGAGACCTTAGGCTCTAATTTACCTCTTAAGACCTTAGGCTTAAGAGGATAATATATTATAACCATTCATGATTCTTTTTGATGTATATTCTTTTTACAATACTAACTATTAATACATATAAAATTACTAAAGATAATAAATATAGATAGAACTTAGTACTCAATATTTCAAAATGGAATGATAAAATATTATGAAATAATATTGGGGTTACTATTGTTAATATACTAGATAGTAATGTTAATGATAATAATACTTTTGATGGCCTACTATTAAAAATATCTTTCGATGTACGAACATTATAGATGATCATAAGTTCTGTTATTAATGATGTTATGAACCAAGCAGTTTGAAAATAACTTTCTTTATCTATACTGTTATAGCCTAATAGGTGCCAGAATGTAAGAAATGCTAGTACATCTATTATGGAGCTTGTTATTCCCATTACTATCATAAATTTAGCTATTCCTTTTGTATTCCATTTTTTAGGGAATGTTATAAATTCTTCATCTACATTATCATATGGTATACCTATTTGAGAAAAATCATATATGAAATCTTGAAATAACATTTGTATTGGTAATAGTGGCAAGAATGGTAAGAAAATACTGGCTATCATTATACTAAATACATCTCCAAAATCTGCACTTAAAGCCATTTTCATATATTTTATGATATTACCATATACTTTTCTTCCTTCTATTATTCCATCTGCTATTACTTCTAAGTTTTTTTCTAGTAATATCATATCACTTGTTTCTTTAGCAATATCTGTAGCGGTATTTACTGAGAGACCAACATCACTTTGACGTAATGATGGCGCATCATTAATTCCATCTCCCATATAACCTACTACATGGCCATTACTTTTTAGTATTCTTACTACTCTTTCTTTTTGGATGGGATTTAATCTGGCAAATACATCTATTTCTTCTACTTTTATTGATAGGGCTTTATCACTTAATTTATCTATTTCGGCACCAGTTAATATCTCATCACTATTAATACCCGCTAATGATGCTACCATCGTAGTTGAATATGGATTATCTCCGGTTAATATTTTTGTTTTTACACCATACTTTCTTAATTTATTTATAACTTTCTTGACATCTTTTTTAGGTGAATCTAAAAAGGCCACAAAACCAATAAATGTCATTTCTTTTTCACTGTTTTCATCAAAAGATAGAACACCCTTCTCTGTCTTTTTAGCCGCTAAAGCTAGAACTTGCATACCAGAAGTGGCCATTTCTTTAGCTTTATTGGTAACAATGTCTATTAATTCTTTAGTTAAATCTTCTTCTTTACCTTTTACTTTTACTTTGGTACATCTTTTTAATACTTCTTCCATGGCACCTTTAGTTATCATGCGATAGGTATTTTTATTTCTAACGATTATACTCATTACCTTCCTATTATAATCGAATGGTATTTCATCTATCTTTTCATATTTTGGTAATATATTATCTAAATTATGTTTACTACCATAAATCATTATTGCTCTATCAACGATATTCTTCATACCTGAAGAATAATAACTATTTATATAAGCATACTCTAAAATACTGTTATCTTCATTTCCTAATACATCAATATATTTTTGAAGTACTATTTTATTCTCTGTAAGTGTACCCGTTTTATCAGTACATAATGTATCAATAGCCCCTAGATTTTGAATGGATTCAATATGTTTTACTAAAACTTTCTTTTTAGCTAAGGCTTTAGTACCTTTGGTTAAATTTACATTAACTATCATTGGTAACATACTTGGAGTTATTCCTACCGCTACGGAAAAGGCAAAAAGAATAGCCTCAGTAAAATTACTTCTTATTATTCCATCCACTAAAAGAATAATAAGACATATTACTACCATGAACTTTATTAACATATTAGTAATATCTTTCATTCCTTTATCAAATGCAGTTATATTTTTTTTGGTATTTATTTCTTTACCAATTTTACCTAAATATGTATCAAAGCCTGTTTTTACCACTATGGCCTTCGCAGTACCACTTATGACGCTTGAAGACATATATAGGACATTTTTTATATCAAATAAGTTGTCATATTCTTTCTTATTAGTTTCTTTCTTTTCTACGGGAATTGATTCTCCTGTAAAAACAGACTCATTAACAAATAAATCTTTACTATTTACAACAATACAATCCGCTGGGATTATGCTTCCAGCATTCAAAGATATAACATCCCCTATAACAACATTTTCTACTTTTATTTCTAATTCTTTATTATCTCTTATTACTTTAGTAGTTGATACTATTTTACTTCTTAGTTTTTTATTAAATTTATATGCTGAATAATCTTCTAGTACTCTGATAAGTATACTAATTATAGCTATTAATACGATTACTAAAGAACCTATTTTATCCCCTAAAGAGAAGTTTATTACTGCTAAAACTAATAGTATTATGATAAATTCTTCTTTTAACGAATTAAATATAAAGTAAAATATACTTCTATTTACTTCTTTTATAACGATGTTTTTTCCATTATTATTTAATCTTTTTTGGGCTTCTTTATTAGTTAATCCTTCTTCTTTAGTATGATATTTTGTTAATATTTCTTCAGTAGTTAACTTTGATATTTCATTATAGTCTTTTAATATTAATATATCATTTATTTTATTATCTTTCATAGTATCACCAATATTATTATACATCAAAAATAATATCTTGCGTATATATTTCGATAAAAAAAAGAAGAATTATTTCTCCTCTTTAAGATAATCAGGATCTACATTATCTTCTATGTCTTTAAGATCTTCTTCTGTTACTTCTTCTGGTATTTCATCCCACGGCTCTTCATCTTCTTCGATAGCTATTTTTACTTTAGTATCCCCTACTATTTCGACTCCTAGTTCTTTTTCGATATCTATTATTATACTATTATCTTTTTCTTTAGCAGAGATACAACTAGGTTGTTTTAAGCTTCTTACAATTATATCCTTATTACTTGAATCAGCTTCAGCTTTTTGTGATACTGTTACAACTTCTCTATATGGTATATTTTTGGTCATTACTGAAGTCTTAGTATCATTATCGTAGGAATACCATAAATTAACATCAAAGGAACCATCTATTTCAATTTTTCCATGTACTTCATGCCCTTCAAATTTATGTGTCATGGTTTTTGGTGATAACTTTTTGCCTTTTTTAAACAACTTGATTCAGTTGCTTTAGTTTAAAATATAAATCTACAGTTTTATCTTGATGAATTTCAATTCTATCTACAATTTTAAGAATTAATTCTCTTGGTGGATTTTTTCTAGTTTTAAGATATTCTTTTACTATTTTTTGTGTTTCTAATAAATCCTCCACAGAATTTTTTTCTTTATATTCTTCAACAGTTAATTTTAATTCATCTATTTCATTTTGTTTCTTTTGTTTCTGTTCTTCGAACTTATCTGTCAATTTTTTATAAGTATCAGGTGAGATTATATCATCTAATCTATCCATATATAATTTTTCAATTTTTAGGTCAATGCTTTTTATATCAATTTCTAATTTACCAATTTTCTTTTCCAATGTATCTGTATATGTTGATAGAGTTTTCTTCCTTTTTTCAACTATATCTTCATACCCTACTAAGTCAATATATTTTTTACACACATTAGAAATAATATCCATTAGTTGTTCTTCTAAATTATTGTAGTTCATTGTATGTGGAGTACACTTGTTATAGGCACTATTTTTTCTATAAAAATTGCAATAAGTATAAACATACTGTTTTTCAATAGGACGATTATCTCTTTTTGGATTACCAACGCCTATTTTGTGCCCACATTCATGACAATACATTAATCCTTTAAAAATTCTTTGATATTCTGGTGTAGGTTGTCTATAATTTGCATCTAACAAATTTTGTACTCTCTCAAAAGTATCTTTATCAATAATTGGTTCATGAGTTCCCTCAACAATTATCCAATCTTCTTCATTAGTCTTAACTATTTTCTTTTCTCTGAAACTTTTCTTTGTGTGGACATTTTGCACCATATCACCAATATACATTCTGTTTCTTAGCATGTTTCTAATTGTATGATAATTCCATTCATAAGGAAATTGTGCTTTCAATCCACGTCTTGTTTTTTTATAAACTTCTGGAATTGGAATTTTTTCTTCACTTAATTTTTTCATAACTGCACTTTGCGACTGTAATTCCAAATATAAACTAAATACTCTTCTTACAATATCAGCCGCATCTTCATCTATAATTAGTTTATGTTTATCATTTGGATCCTTAATATATCCAAACACTGGTTTACCACCCATGTATTCTCCAGCAAATTGCTTGATTTTATAAACTCTTCTAATATTCTTTGACAAATCTCTAGAATACTTTTCATTTATAAAATTATTTAATGCAGCATATTCATTATTTGAGTTTTCTGAATTTCCTGTATCTATTTGTTCTTGTATTGCTATATACCTAATATTATTATCCGGAAAATAACAATCTAAATAATAACTACATTCAAAATTACTTCTACCAAGTCTTGATAAACTTTTAGTAATAACAACTTTGATAGTTCCATTTTCCATAGCTTCTTGTAATTCTTTCCAACCAGGTCTATCAAAATTAGTACCACTAACACCATCATCTACAAATTCTCTACACTTTTCACCTACATTACCATTTCTAGCAATAAACTCATTCATTAACCTTCTCTGATTAGTAACACTCTCACTTTCATCACTTGCTTTGATTTCATCAGCCAATGATAATCTAATATATTTTGCTATTTCGTCAGGTTTGTAATCTTTTAATGTTGCACCATAATTAGAACAATCGTAATTCATAATCCTCCCTTTCTTGAGGATTCCATTGACTTTTTAATCAATTACCGTGTAATTATATTATACCGCGTAATCAGTCAAAATGAATCCAAAATTTGTTATTTTAATACTTTTTTTATATAATCATTCAAAAAATCATTAAAATCTTTCATTAACACATCTAATATGGTTTCTCCAGCATCATTATAATATAAATTAATATTTAACTTCTTAGTCACATTTATTTTCCCCCTTTTTATTTAAACTTATGAATACAAAATCAATTTATGAATTTATAAGTTTTACAATTTTTAATATCTCTTTTCATTCTTTAAATTTCCAATCAAAACAATTTGCCTATTTTTTTGTTCCTGGCTACAAGTGATTAATGTTATATATTTTTCTGTATTAGTAAGATATACTTCTGCTTTGCCAGTTTTTTCAATATCATACTTATCAAATATTTTATATTCGTACTTAACCCCATTATAATAAATATAAACCTCATCATTAATTTCTACTTTATTTAAATTTTTAAAATATGAAATGCTACTATTACCCGAATGTGCATACAAAATAAAATTACCCTCTTTATCCGGATAATTACTATTTTTATCTACACTTATAGCATAATTAATTGAATTAAAATTGCTTGTACTATCAACAACACCTCTTTTTAAATTGACACTAGGTATTTCTATAACAGCTGTATAGTTTATTTCTTTCTTTATACTTTCTTTCTTCTGAACATCGTTTTCAGTAATAATTTCTTCATCGTCAATTACTTTTGTTTCTTCTATATAATTATCAGCTATTTCAACTTCTTTTTCTTCTTTAAAATAATTATATACATTATAAAATAAGCAACATGCTAAAGATACAACAATCAAAATTTGACCTATCATTTTAAACTTTCTTCTCATATATTTTTATCCTTTTCTATTTCTTGCCAAAAAGATATAATAGTCTTTTTAATTTTTTTATTAGTTGCTATTTCAACTACTGTATCATTATTAAATAATTCTTTAATTTTTTTTAAATCCATTTTATTAAATAATGTAGCCAACTCTAAAGTATATACATTATCCATTTCTAATTCATTTATAATTTTTCCTTCAAATCTATTTTTCAATATGTCTAATATTTCTAAAGCTTTATTTTCACTTGAAACATTTTTCATTATCTTTTTAACTTTATTAGTTATTTTTCTTTGATTATTATCTATTATTTTTTTAGTTATATTATTCTCCTTGTTCTTATTATCTTTATCATAAAATTCTCTCAATTTTTCAACTGTATAATAATTATCTGTCAATCTTTTTAACACGTTAGTTCTTCTTACACATATATCTACATTTTTATATTGAGGATATAAATCACTATACATATAAGTGTCTCTAAATATTGGATTGCCAAACACAGGAAATATTATTGTTTTATATTTTAATGCAATTATTTCATTAGCTGTTAATAACTCTCTTCCAAGTAAAGAAGTGGTTTTATTTGCACCTATTTTGAAAGGATCTGTACTTGAACTTATAGAACTAGTTGTTATCGTAGATTTTCCTAACTTTTTAGCTATAACTTCTGCACATTCTACACTATTGGTTTTTAAATAGCATAATGCACAGTTATCTATAATAATGCTTGCTGTTTCTTTCCCATATACTTGCTCAATCTGAGAAAATGATTGAATAAAGAAAAAATATCTCATTCCCCTACTTCGGGCCACTGCTACTGAACTTTGAATATCATTTAAAGGTGGCATATTGGCAAATTCTTCTAATAGCCATTCAATTTTCACAGGTAATATACCATTATTTTCTCTAGAATTAGCAAATTTCGTTACGTCTTTTATTAACATACCAAGTATTATGGTAACAAGTTGATAATAACTTTTATCTTCATCTGGAACGATTATAAATAATGCAATAGGTCTTTTGCCTATATCAGAAAATTTAAATTCACTTACACTTGTAACGTTTTCTACATTCAAATCATCAAATATAGACATTTTCTCACCAAATACAGCTGTTATACTTTTATAAGTATTCTCAGCAGATGATAATATTGATGTTAAATAATCTTTTGATAAATTTCCATAACTTCTTGTATTTAAATTTCTTTGTAAATATGATTGATTTTCTTTGATAAGTGATGAATTTTGAAACTTTTTAATACTCGCTATATTAATTTTATTTTCATCTATTAATCCTTTTTTATAATCTTCTAAAAAGATACCTGTGATGCCAATA
>ENA-OOQP01001068-OOQP01001068.1-human-gut-metagenome-genome-assembly--contig:-NODE-1068-length-10580-cov-3.175107_pt1 | contig 10580 bp, 9 predicted proteins | sample MGYA00241266_ERZ501171 | MGnify/ENA primary metagenome ERZ501171 (study PRJEB25962, sample SAMEA2042501) | human gut metagenome | biome: human gut; feature: human-associated habitat; material: faeces...
AATCAGTTATGCTTGCGATATAGTTAAAATCTTTCTCATTAACTATTTCAGTACTTGTAAGAGTTCCAGCACTTACTATTTGTATAACTTCTCTTTTAACTATTCCTTTTGCAGTTTTAGGATCTTCCATTTGTTCACATATAGCTACTTTATATCCTTTTTCAATTAATTTTTCTAAATATATATTAACCGCATGATGTGGTACTCCACACATAGGTACTCTTTCTTTAAGACCACATTGTTTACCTGTAAGAGTAAGTTCGAGTTCATGACTAGCAGTTATTGCATCATCAAAAAACATTTCATAGAAATCACCTAATCTATAAAATAATATTATACCTTCATATTCACTTTTTGTTTTTAGGTATTCCCTCATCATAGGGCTTACTTCTTCTAATTTTACATCTTTTCTTTCCATACAAATTATTATAATACAATTTTTAAAAAAGACAAATAAAATTTGACATTATAGAGAATAAAATGTACCATATTAATAGGAGGATACATAAATGAATGATTATCAAAAGAAGGTTCTTTCAATCGCATTAAGTGTCTCATTATTATTTAATGCATCTTGTAATAAAGATAAAGTTATATATAATTTGCCACCAGAGAAAGCAAAAATTGAAGAAGTAAAAGAATTAAAAATGAAGAAATAATTATAATTGATATTCTTATATAATGCATAAAAAATTGAAATGAAAAATAAAAATAATATTGCAAATACTGATATTAATAAAATTATTTCATTTCTAAAAGACAACGTTGATAACGTCAATCTTAACGATTTTAAATTAGAAATTAATGGATTACATAAGACATATTATGATTTCGTATTATATGTTAATAATATTAGAACTAATTTAGGATATACAATTATTGAAAATAATACAGATTATAACTTAAGATTTGTTGACAATATGAATAACCTATCATATAATGAAATTGTTAATTTAATTAAAAATAGTTCTAATACTAATAATAATATTAAATCAATAGATAGTAATTACTTAGAAAATATCAAGAATGCCAATAATTTTGATCGTTACACTATTTTAAGTACAGGCAAATATTTTGATATTCAAACAAGAAAACTATATACGACAACAGAAGTTAAGTTTACTAATAATATTGAAAGTATAATAACTACTTATTTAGAGGAGATTTATGAAAAAGAATTTTAAATTTATTTTATTAGGAATAATAATTATAGCTTTAATAGTTATATTTGTTATGTTATTTAAGGAAAATGATAAAACTAAGTATCAAGATAAGAGTGCTTTTTTAGCTGGAGTTAAAGAAATATATAAGACAGCTAAAACACAATATACATCTAACATTAAATATTTTGCTAATATCAATGGTAAAAGTTGTAATAGTGACATATCTACAAATTTAGATTATGAAGGATTAAATTATTATTACTCTTTTGATAATAATGGTAATATTAATAAAATATATGCTTATAATGATAAATATATATTTGAACTTGAAAAAGATAATATTAGTATTGATGACTTAGGTTCAGCACTTTATAGTGAAGTTAAAAATAATCCTTATATTAGAGATTATGATAGTAATTTTAAAATAAGCTGTGAAGGCAAAATAAATGGATAGTATAAACTATCCATTTTTATTTTTTTGTAATTTTATTTTAAATTCCAATTAGCTTTATAATTTAAATTACCAGTTGTACCTTTTAGAATTGTAACTTTTAATTCAGGTGTATCTCCATTGCTTCCAGTCCATCCAATGAATTCATATCCATCCTTAGTTGGAACACTTAAACTAAATGGTAAAGAAATTTCTGCATAAGAACCAGGATTATGTGATCCATCATTAAGAACTCCTCCATCCAAATCATAAGTTATTTTATAAACTTTTCCAGCATCATATGGCAATGTTATTGCATCTTCACTATCTTTATGAGCAATATAATATAATATTATTGTTGAATCTACTTCATTAACTTCACCATCAAGATTAACATCTGCATTTTTTAAACTTATCTTATCAACAGATAAATTATCAACATATCTACTAATTATAGAAGAATCAAGGCCACTTATTTCACCATCACAATTAGCATCACCAATTAGAATTCTTTCAATTGTTATTTCATTTGAATAATCGCTATAAACTTTTTCACCATTTATATTTTTATAAACTCTTGATACAAAAGTTTTTGAAGAACCACTTTCCATTGCTAATTCATATGTATAATTAGTTCCTTCAGTAAGAATTGAATATCCACTTTCAGTTTTTTCATATAGTTCCCATCCTGAAATCATATTTTTCTTTTCAACATCAGAACCATAATATCCTTCCGTTAATATTGATAATTTTGCTCCACCTGTATAACTATAATCATTGCTTAATGTAGGAGTTGGTAATTTCTCATTAATAACAAGTTCAGCAGAATTTTCACTATATACTTTATTATTATAAACATCAACTATATATATTCTTGCATAATATGTTTTAGTTTCCCCATATGGAATATCCATTTCATATGTATAAGGTTTATCACTTGTTATTAATGTATTTGTTTCACCTTTTTCGTATAGTTCCCATCCTGTTATTTTATTTTGCTCAGTTTCATCTTTATAAGTTCCTTCAGCAATTATTGATAAAGTCATTTTATCATTATTTTTACTAAAGGTTAAAGTTGGAACTTTTATTTTTTCAATAGTAACTACTACTTCATTTGAGTATTCACTATAAGTTTTTGTTACATTTTCATTTTCGTAATATACTCTTGCGATGAATGTTTTTGTTGTTCCTTGATCCATACTTACATTATGTGAATATGTTGAGTCATTAGCAATTGTTACATATCCATTTTCAGTTTTTTCATATAGTTCCCATCCTGTTATTTCTTTAAGTGCATCTTCACCACTAGCATAGTACCCTTCAACAGCCATTGAAAGATGTGCTCCACTTAAATCACTTGGATCATTTGCTAGTGTTGGTGTTTGTAATTTTTCTCTTGTTACTTCAAGTTCATTAGAATATTCACTATATATTCTATCTCCATTTTCTTTATCTTTATAAACTCTAACTACAAATGTTTTTGTTTCACCTGGAACTAGTTCCATTTGATATGTATAGTTAGTACCTTCTGTTATTTTTGAATAACCATTTTCTGTTTTTTCATATAATTCCCATCCTGATATTTCTTTTAGCGTTTCTTCACTGCTTCCATAATATCCAGCACCTAATATTGATAAACTTGCTTTTGTTTTATCATTATAATCATTTGCGAGTGTTGGGGTATTTAATTTTTCTCTTGTTACCTCTACTTCATTTGAATAATCACTATATACTCTATCAAGTGTTTCATTTAATTTATAAACTCTTGCTACAAAAGTTTTTGTTTCACCTGGATTTAATGTTACTTTATAATTATAATTTGTTCCTTCTGTTATTTTTGAATAACCATCTGTTGTCTTTTCATATAGTTCCCATCCTGATATTTTACTTAGATTATTTGAATCTAAATAATATCCACTAGATGTTATTGATAAAGTTGCACTTGTTTCATCACCTAATATATTTTCTAATGTTGGTGTTGTCAAAAATTTAATTAAGTCTACATATTCAATGTTAAATTTTTCACTTACTTCAACTATCTCTCCTGTAAGTCCATTAATCCATTTACCCCTTGGATTCTTGTAGTAGATTATCATGTCATTTAATGTGTTTCCATCTATTGTTTTTGATGCTAACATGATATGTCTTGTTGTTAATATTGTATTTTCAGTAAATTCATATGCCCCTATTATGTATGTTCTAGGTGATATATCACTACTTAATATTTCTTTTGCATTTACATTTATCTTTATACAAAATAATATTCCAAATAGTAATAATAAATATAATAACTTCTTTTTCATTTTTATTCCTTTCTATTTAATTGTTGCTGTTACTTTTGTTCCATCACTTAATACAACTTGTAATTTTGATAGGCCTTCAATATCACTCATATTAACATTACCATTTGAAGAGCATAATTTAATTCCATCAGTATAATTAATTTGTTTAAATGATATTTTACTTCCATCTTCATATACTGAAAGTATTCTTGCTGGTGAATATTCATCTACGCTTGATACCTTAACTGTGTAAGTTTTTGCTGTCCATTTAGCAACTAATGTAATATTACTTGTTACTTTAGAATTAAAATCATATGCCTTATTATTTAAAGTCCAACCGCCAAATTTATATCCTGTTCTTGTTGGATTACTTGGCTTTGATACTTTACTTCCACTAGTGACCTCTTTGCTTGATACTTTACTTCCACCATTTGAATCAAATGTTACAGTATATTTTTTAGCCTCAGTTGTAGTTGTAGTAGTCTTCTTAGTTGTTGTTGTATTTGTTGTATCATTTTTCTTTGTTGTTGTCTTCTTGGTTGTTGAATTTGTTGTATCGTTCTTCTTAGTTGTTGTAGTAGTACCTGTTGTAGAATTATCCTTAACTTTTTCCCATTTTGCTACTAACTCAAGATTTGTTGTTACTGGTGTACTAAAATCAAACAAAACATTATTACTATACCAACCTAAAAATTTATAACCATCACGCACTGGATCTTGTGGCTTAGTAATTGTTCCATCTTTATTAATGATTTGATTAGATACGCTATTACCACCATCGGTATTAAAGTTAACAACATAAGTTACTTTTCCACCTTCTTGCTCTTTCCATACTGCTTTTAATATAAGATTTCTTGTTACTTTAGCACTAAAATCATATATTGAACTACCTAAATCCCATTCTATAAAAATATAACCATCTCTTGTAGGATCTGTTGGCTTATTAACTTTTTCTCCTCTCTTTACAATTTGTTTTTCAACTACACTACCACCATCAGAATCAAATGTAATAGTATATTTCTTATTAGCAAATATAAAATAAGCTACTAAACAAGCTATTATCAAAACAACTCCAATTACGATAATTATAGTTCTTTTTTTACCTTCCATAACTTCCTCCTTCTATTATATATATTAAATTATATCACAATTTTGACATAAAACAATCGAATAATAAAAAGTTAACGAAACTAATCGTTAGCTTTAAATATAATTATTATTTTTTAAATAATTCATGACTATCAAGTATTATTGTAACAGGTCCATCATTATATATTTCAACCTTCATATCTGCGCCAAATATACCTGTTTCTACATGAACAAATTCACTTAACTTTTGATTAAAGATGTCATATAGCTTAGTTGCTTCAGTAGGATTAAGTGCATTTATAAAAGATGGTCTGTTTCCTTTAGTAGTATCTGCATATAATGTAAATTGACTTATACTAAGAATGCTTCCTTTAGTATCTAAAATACTTAGATTCATTTTATCATTTTCATCTGTGAATACTCTTAAATTTATAATCTTTTTAATCATTTTATCTATTATTTCTATACTATCACCATTAGTAAAACTAACTAGTGCTACATAGCCATGATCAATTTTACCATTTATTTTACCATCAATTGTTACTTTACTTTGCTTACTTCTTTGTAATACTACTTTCATTATATAAATATCCTTTCTACTGAGGTTACTGAACTAATGCCTTTAACTTCATCTATGAATTTATGTAAGTCACTTATATTTTTTACTTTACATGTTATATTATAAAATAATTCTTTATTTCTATTTATTAGATTTATTGAGTCTATAATGATTGAATCTTTAGTTGATAAAGTTACTATTTGAACTAATATATCATTTACATCACTAATATATACTTTTAGTTTAGCTGTGTATCTATTTTCTATATTATCGCTCCACTCTGCATCTATCAATCTTTCACTACTTAAGTCAACATTAGGGCAATTTTTAGAATGTATTTTAACTCCATAGCCTTTTGTAATATAACCAACTATATCTTCTCCATAAACTGGATTACAACAAGTAGCAAGACTACATAATATGTCATTAGAACCAGCGATAATTATTCCATTACCATTCTTATTATTATTTTTATTAATAGTAAGTGCTTTCTTTTTAGGTTCATGTACTTCAAGTCTACTAAGTATAGATGATGGTAAATATTTAAGAGTAGATATACCAAAATATATATCATCTAAATCTTTAGTACCTAAACTATTATTAAGCTTTTCAATATTTTCATCTGTAATAATGTCATTAATATCAGCATTTCTTTTTTTACATTCATTATTAAGCATTTCATGACCAAGTGCAATATATTTTTCTCTCTCTTTTTTATAGAAATAAGATTTTATTCTTGATTTAGCTGCCTCTGTTTTAACTATCTTTAACCATCCCTTAGATGGAGCATGGCCTTTTTGAGTTATTAATTCAACCATATCCCCTTCTTTAAGTTCATAGTTTAATTTAACCATTTTATTATTAACAAGAGCACCAGTAGTTGTATTACCTACTTCACTATGTATTTTATATGCAAAATCTATTGGAGTAGCACCAGCAGGTAACTCTATAATATCACCTTTAGGTGTGTACACATATATTTCATTTCTTTTAAGTTCATCTTTTATATTACTAAAGAACTTCATATTCTTTTCTATATCATTTACTTCAACTAAAACTCTAAATTGTTCCAAAATATGATCTAAATTATTCTTAACTGAACCATCTATCTTCTCTTTATAGCTCCAGTGAGAAGCTACACCTTTTTCAGCAATTTCATCCATTTCATAAGTTCTTACTTGCACTTCATATATTCTTTTATCTTCGCCAAAAACAGTTGTGTGTAAGCTTTGATATAAATTTGGTTTTGGATTAGCTATATAATCTTTAAATCTATTTGGTACAGGAGGATACTTAGATTGAACAAGACCTATAACTCTATAACAATCTTCAACATTATCAACAAGTACTCTTATACCAAGTAAATCATATATATTATTCCATGTTTTACCTGCCTTAAGTTTATTATAAATACCTCTTACTGATTTAACTCTTGATAACATTTGATACTTAATATTATGATTATCAAGTAACTGCATTATTTCATATTTCATTCTAGCAAGTGATTTTTCAAGTTCAGTTTTAGATGAATTAATTTTATCAAGGACTTTATTATATCCATCAGGATCAGTGTATTGAAGACATAAATCTTCCATTTCACTTTTCATTTTTTTCATACCAAGTCTATGTGCGATAGGTATATAAATATTTTGTGTCTCATCTATTATATATTTTTGATGTTCTTTATCATGTACTTTTAATGTTCTAAGATTATGTAATCTATCAGCAAATTTAATAAATAATGTAGCAGGATTTTCTGATAGTCCGACTATTATTCTTCTATATTTTTCTGGATTATTAATCTTAAATGTTTGTTTTAAATTACTTATTTTTGTTACAGAAGAAACTATAATAGCACTTTCACTACCAAACATTTCTTCTATTTCTTCATAAGTCATTTTATTAAGTGTTATTGCTTCATGTATTAAAGCACATCCTATAGTAACAGGATCCATCTTAAGTTCAGCAAGTATATAAGCAACATTTATAGGGTGAAGAATATAATCTTCACCAGTCTCTCTTTTCATATCGCTATATACTATTTTAGCTTGCTCATAATATTCATTTATAAAATCAACATATTCAATATCCATATATGATTTTAATAAATCAACTAATTCTTCATAACTATGGTTTTTAATAATTTCACTTCCCTATTTTTCTATATATTTATACCTTTTATTTTAAGTTCTTCTTCCTCTTCATCGTCATCATCTTTTTTATGCATAGTTCTTTTTTCAAATCTTATCCATAATCTTGGGCCTATCAAAAGTGAACTAATAGTACCAGCAATTAGACCAATTAATACTGATATATTAAATGTATATATATCATTAAGTCCTACGCATATAAGAGTTACTACTGCAATTATTGTTGTAATACTTGTCCATATATTTCTATTAAATGTATTTGATGAACTAACATTTACTAAATTATTTATCTCTTCATCAGTAAGTTCTTTTCTATTATTATATAATTTCTTTCTATTTTCTCTTATTCTATCAAATACAACTATTGTATCATTTATTGAATAACCTATTATTGTAAGAAGGGATGCAACTATTATAAAATCTACAGGTATATAGAATATAGCAAATATAGATAGTATTACGAGTACATCATGTATAAGCATAAGTATTCCAGTTACAGCAAAGTTCATATTAAATCTTATTGCTACATATATAATTATTGCGATTAATGAATATATTAATGATTTAACTGCATTACTTGTTAAATTTTTAGTAACTAGTGTACTTATTTCACTACTAGATGTTGTATATCCTAATTTTTCAAATTCTTTCTTTACTTTTATACTAGTTTCATCATCTAATATATCATTAAGTTTAATAAATCCTTCTTTTTTAGTTCCCATATAATAATCATAATCACGTATATCATACTTTCTTACAAGTTCTGTTACTTTATTAAAATCTATATCATTACTTGAAGATATATTTATATTTGTTCCACCTGTAAAATCTACTCCAAAATTAAATCCACGAACACACGCAAATATTATTCCAACTACTATTACCACGAGTGACACTATTGTTGGCACTTTACCAAATTTAACATAGTCTTTTTGTTTTGGCTCTTTAGATATTCCAAATAATAATTTTTCTTTACTATTAAATACCTTTGAATTAACAAATAGTTCTAGTAACACTCTATATAATATTACAGTACATAATACTGTTACAAATATTGTTATAATAAGCATAGTAGCAAATCCTTTTACTGATGACTCACCAAATATATAAAGTACTACTCCAGCGATAAATGTTGTTATATTAGCATCAATTATTGCTCCTAAACTATTTTTATTTCCATCTTTAAATGCTTCTCTAAGTTTTTTACCTTTAAGTAATTCATCATGTACTCTACTATTAGATATGATTATTGAATCTACTGCCATACCTATTCCAAGAACAAGTGCAGCTATACCTGTTAGTGTAAGAACTCCACCTACTAGATTAAATACTACAAATACAAGTAATGCATATGCAAATAAACATACACTAGCAACAATACCACTTAATCTATATTTTACAACTAATATTACCGTTATTAATGCAAATGTTATAATACCAGCAATACCTGTTTTCTTAATAGTATCACTACCAAATGATGGTGAAACACTTTTAGGAGTAGCTTCTTCAGTTAATTTAGTTGGAAGACTACCACTATTTATTAAATCAACTAAGTTTTGTGCTTCTTCTTTAGTAAAACTTCCTTCAATAACAACACTATTACTATTAAGTGCTTCATTTACATAAGCACTTGATATACATTTCATATTAGCATCTTTACCACAAGTTGTTTTTTCATTTTCATATGAATCTAATCCTTCAACAAAATCAAGCCATATTACAATTAGATTTTCTCCATTAGGTTTCTTTGATATTTTTTTAGTTATTTCATAAAACTTTTCAGTATCTTTTATATCTAATTTAACTTGATATTGAAATGTCTTAGAATTTTGTTCAAGAGTTGCTCCTCCACGACCAAATACATCACTAGAAAGTAACAAATTGTCTTCAGTGTCCCTCATTGAAAGTACAGCTGTTGTACCTATTCTTTGCCTTGCTTCTTCTTCATTCTTAAGACCTGGAAGCTGTATTCTAATTAAATCATTTCCTTCAAAACTAATAACTGGTTCACTAACACCAAGAGTATCTATTCTATTTACAATTGCCTTATATGTTTTATCTAAATCGTCTTCAGTTACTGTATCTCCTTTTTTTAAAGGTTCAATATTATATAGTATTTCAAATCCACCTTGTAAATCTATTCCATAATGAATACTTTTTAATGTAGGCTTTATTAATAATATACATCCCACTAATATAAGAAATGTTATCACTATTGGTTTTAATATTTTTTTCATTTTTATTTCCTCCTAAAGTATATCTGTATTATTTGTTTTATCTAGTTTACTTTTCATTCTTGAAAGTTTATCTGTAACATATAAATTTATTTTATAATTATCAGCATTCATAATATCACTAATTAAATCGTATAATTCTAAATTAGTTCTATTTTTCCAATCATTATCAACTAAATAATTCCATATATCTTTTTCTGTTACTAATGTGTAACCCATTCTTTTAATCTCTTTAAGTTTTGAATATAAAGCAGGTGATACTCTTTTATATAGTTCCTCTACAGTTTTGAATTCTATCTTTTCCATTCACTTCACCGACTTAATTATACTATATTATTCAAAATAAATAAACATATAAAGAGCACTATTGTCTAGTGTTTTAATGTAATATTTATCAATAATTTTTATTTTTGCCTAAAATTGAATTTTGTATTCTTAAATGTAGTCAATAATTTATTTTTTTCTAGAAAATAATTTGATTTTCAGTATAAAAAACTACTTCAAAATTAAATTTTACCTATTTGCATTATTTTTTCATATATGATACTTTATCATTCGAAGTACCTGAGGCTAGGTGTCACCAATATTAATTTTCTATATTCAGAAGATATAATGGAAGTGATGTTATATGAGTAAGAAAGATTTCTTAATAAGTTTTTTACTTGTTATTATA
>ENA-OOQP01001081-OOQP01001081.1-human-gut-metagenome-genome-assembly--contig:-NODE-1081-length-10485-cov-3.197124_pt1 | contig 10485 bp, 8 predicted proteins | sample MGYA00241266_ERZ501171 | MGnify/ENA primary metagenome ERZ501171 (study PRJEB25962, sample SAMEA2042501) | human gut metagenome | biome: human gut; feature: human-associated habitat; material: faeces...
TGCACTGTATAATAATTTATACAAGACTAATGGAAGAAATTTAAACTTTTATAAAAAGCTAGCTACAACAATAAAGACAGCTTCAATCAATTCTTATCCTGGAGTTGATAAAGAACACGAAGATGTAAAAAATCTTTCATATATGGCTAAAATAGTACAGAATAATAACAATATCATAAATGAATTAAGAGTTAATGCATTAAAGAAAGATATGAATAAAACTAATTTCTTAAATAATATATCTCATGAATTAAGAACACCACTTACATCAATAATTAATTCTATAGAATATATGAGTATGCATACTGATAATTTATCAAATGAGATAAAAGAAAGTATAAATGATCTTAACGATGCATCTTCTTCATTATTAGATTTAGTTGGTAATGTTATAGATATAAATAAGATAGAAAATAAAGAACTAGAATTAAAAGAAAAGAATTATGATATAAGAAAAGAAGTAGAAAGATTAATACTATTAAATAAGAAAATGTCTAGTAAAAAAGATGTAGTATTTAAATATTCAATATCTGAAAATACTCCGAATGTTTTATATGGAGATAAGACTAAAATAAAAGAAATAATAAATAATTTACTTACCAATGCATTTAAATATACTGATAAAGGAACTATTACTTTAACAATAAATAGTGTTATTGAAAATAATATATGTAATTTACAAATAGAAGTAAAAGATACTGGAATAGGTATTAAGAGTGAAGAATTAAATAAGATATTTAGTAAAAAAGGTATAGATAATGATATTAACAGTGATGTTGATAGAGATGGTATAGGATTATTAGTATCAAAAGATTTAATATATTTAATGAATGGCACTATTAATGTAAGAAGTTATTATGGCAGCGGTAGTGTATTTAGTATAGAAATACCACAAAAAATATCAAATGTAGTAGATAATAATTCTAATGATAACAATATTACATATGATAATAAAACTATATTACTTGTTGATGATGATGAACTTAATAATAAAGTTTTATCTAGATTACTTTCTAAATATAATATAAAATTATCGACATGTAAAAATGGTAGTGAATGTATTAATAAAATAAATAATAATGAAAAATATGATCTTATATTTATGGATATAATGATGAAAGATATGAATGGTGTTGATACATTAAAAGAATTAAAAAATATAAATAATTTTAATACTAAGGTCATAGCTTTTACTGCTGATGCCCTTACTTCATCTAAAGACAAATATATAAAATATGGATTTGATGGTTATATTTCTAAGCCATTTAAAAAAGAAGATTTAGAAAAAATACTTAATGATAATTTAATAAATAATAAATAATTTTATGATATAGTAAGCAATATTATATAAAGTTATGTTTTATTTAGCTAAAAAGAATATGTTTTTATTTATGATGTGACAATAAGAAAGGTAATAGAAATAGTACTTCTTATATTGTATAATATATAAATATAATAATGATGTGTGATATGAAAAAGAATGGATTTACATTAGTGGAGAATAGCACTTTCAAATGTACTTAATATGTTTAATCAAGCAAAGAAAGATACATTTTTAATAGAAGCAAAAAATATATTAATGAAACAATGAGTCACGTTCAATAAATGGTGTTTCTTTTAGAATAGAATATATTTAATTATTTTATGATAATTAAATAAGATTTGACAAACTAATTTAATGAATGTATAATTAGGTCATAAATCTTTGATGTGGAGAAGTAATATATAGATGTTTTAAAGAGAGTTAGTGATTGGTGAAAACTAATAAACTATATATATGAATAACACCACTGAGTGGAATATTGAACTAGTAGTAAGTATTCCCGGGAAACCGTTATAATAATTAAGTTAAATAAGGGATGGTAATCGTCATTATGACTCCTTTTACCATCTCTTTTTATTTTAGGAAAGGAAGATGAAATATATGGATGTTAAAGATTTATTTAAAAAAATAGAAGACTACGAAAATAAAGATGTAGTATTAGAAGGTTGGGTTCGTAATAATAGAAATCAATCTAATTTTGGATTTATTGATTTTAATGATGGAACATATTTTCAAAATTTACAACTCGTATATGATAAAGAATTATCTAATTTTGATATGATTAGTAAAATTAGAGTAGGTTCAGCTATAAGAGTTAATGGAACAATAATTAAATCACAAGGTAGTGGACAAAGTCATGAAATGAAAGTTAAAAATGTTGAAGTATTAGGTGACTGTCCTGAAGATTATCCAATTCAACCTAAAAGACATACAAGAGAATTCTTAAGAGAACTAGCATACTTAAGACCAAGAACAAACTTATTTAATGCAGTTTTTAGAGTAAGAAGTGTAGCTGCTCATGCTATACATGAATATTTTCAAAGTAATAACTATGTATATTTTCATAGTCCAATTATAACAGGAGCAGATTGTGAAGGATCAGGACAAATGTTCAAAGTAACAACTCTTGATATGAATAATCTTCCTTTAGGGGAAGATAAGAAAGTTGATTTTAAGAAAGATTTGTTTGGTAAACAAACATATATAACAGGCTCTGGTCAACTTCATGGAGAAACTTTTGCTCTTGCATATAAAAAGATATATACATTTGGTCCAACAATGAGAACAGAAAACTCAAATACAAAAACACATGCTAATGAATTCTGGATGATTGAACCTGAAATAGCATTTTGTGATATGAATGGAATAATGGATATAGAAGAAGAAATGTTGAAATTTATTATCAAGTATGTAATGGAAAGATGTCCACTTGAAATAGATTTCTTTGATAAATTTGTAGAGAAAGGACTTAAAGATAAATTAAATAAAGTATTAAATAGTAAATTTGTAAGAATTACTCATCACGATGCTATAACTTTATTAAAAGAAGCAAAAGTTGACTTTGAATTTAAACCAGAATATGGCGAAGATATTGCCAAAGAACATGAAAAATATATTACAGAACACTTTAATGGTCCAGTATTTATAACAGACTGGCCAAAAGATATTAAAGCGTTTTATATGAAATTAAATGATGATAATGAAACAGTAGCTGCAGTAGATTTAGAAGTACCAGGTTCTGGAGAATTAATTGGTGGAAGTCAAAGAGAAGATGATTATGATAAACTAATTAATAGAATGAAAGAAATGAATATACCACTAGAAAACTTAGATTGGTATACAAATCTTAGAAGATTTGGAGGCTGCTATCACGCAGGATTTGGTCTTGGATTTGAAAGATTAATAATGTATCTAACAGGTATTGAAAACATAAGAGATGTAATACCTTATCCAAGAACACCTAATAACTGTGACTACTAAAAGGAGGAACAGTGAAAACAAATAAATATCGTACAATCATGATTAGTGATATAGAAAACGATATGGTAGGAAAAGAAATAATAGTTAGTGGTTGGGTACAAAATATAAGAGATCATGGTGGAGTTTTATTCCTTGATTTAAGAGATACAAGTGGAGTATTACAAACTGTATCAAATGATGACTCTATATTTAAAGGCCTAGCTAAAGAAACAGTTATAAGATTAAAAGGTATACTTCGTAAAAGAGATGAAGATACTATAAATAAAAAAATTAAAAGTGGAGAAGTGGAATTATTAATAAGTGAACTTGATGTACTTGGAGAGTCACTTCATGAATTACCATTTGAAATAATGTCTAGTAAGCAAGTAAGTGAAGATGTTAGACTTAAATATAGATATTTAGATATGAGAAATAATAAAGTAAAAGATAATATATTACTTAGAAGTGAAATACTACATTTCTTAAGAAATAAAATGTATGATTTAAGTTTTACTGAAGTATAAACACCAATACTTACTGCATCTAGTCCAGAAGGAGCAAGAGATTTTGTTGTTCCAAGTAGAAACTTTAAAGGTAAATTCTATGCTTTACCACAAGCTCCACAAATATATAAAGAATTATTAATGGTAGGCGGAATAGATAAATATTTTCAAGTAGCACCTTGCTTTAGAGATGAAGATGCTAGAAGTGATAGAACATTAGAGTTTTACCAACTTGATCTTGAAATGAGCTTTGTTACTGAAGAAGAAGTTCTTCTACTTGGAGAAGAAATATTTCATTCAGTATTCACAAAGTATAGTGATAAAAAAGTTTCACCTAAACCATTTAGAAGAATAAGTTACAATGATTCAATGGAAATGTATGGAACAGATAAGCCAGATTTAAGAAACCCACTTATAATAAAAGATATAAGTAAAATACTTGAAAATACTACATTTGGTCCATTTAAAAGTTCGATTATAAAAGCAATAGTTGTAGATGATATAGGAGATAAATCAAACTCATGGTTCAATGAAATAGTGGATTATGCGTCATCTATTGGAATGCCAGGTATAGGGTATTTAACACTTACTAAAGATAAAACATTTAAAGGACCTATAGATAAATTCTTAAATGATACAGAAAGAAAAGATTTAATAGAATTTTTATCTATGAAAGAAAATTCAGTAGTATTCTTTATTGCTAATAAGAATAAAAAAGTAGCTCAAAAGTTCTCAGGTCAAATAAGAACATATCTTGGAAATAAACTTAACTTAATAGATGAAAATAGAATAGAATTATGTATTATTAATGACTTTCCAATGTTTGAATATGATGATAAATTTAGAAAATATGAATTTTGTCATAACCCATTTAGTCTTCCACATGAAAGCGATATAGAGTATAATAAAGATAACATGGATGAAATACTGGCTTATCAATATGACTTTGTATGTAATGGTAATGAGATGGCAAGTGGAGCAATAAGAAATAGTAATGTTGAATCACTTATAAAAGGGTTTGAAGCAGTAGGCTATAAAAGGGATGAAGTTGAACGTAAATTTCAATCATTAATAACTGCGTTTAAATATGGATGCCCACCTCATGGAGGTATGGCTCTTGGAATAGATAGAATTATTATGATATTAAAAGATGAATCAAACTTAAGAGAAGTACAAGCATTTCCAGTAAGTACTAGTGGTCAAGATCTTATGATGGGAAGTCCTAGTACATTAGAACCAAAGCAATTAGAGGAGCTCGGTATTAAGATAAAGGAGGAATAATAATGAGTAATTTCACAAAAGAAATGATAGATGATTATGCTGATAAATTACTTATAGGATTAACAGAAGAAGAAAGAACTAATATACAAGAAGAATTTGATGAAATAGAAAAAAATATGGATTTAATAAATGAAATACCAAATATTAAAGACACTGAACCACTTAGTTATCCATATGATTCTTATATAGAAGAATTAAGAAGTGATGATGAGGTACTGGATGAAATACCTATTGAAGATTTACTTAAGAATTGTGACCAATATGAAGGTAGAGAAGTAGAAGTACCAAAGGTGGTGGGATAATGATAACTAAAAATATTAAAGAATTACATGAAGATTTATTAAATAAGAAAATTACTTCAAAAGAACTAGTAGATGAATCATTAAAAAAATGTCATAGTATACAGGAAGCAACTAATTCATTTGTAACTATAATTGATGATGCGAAAGAAAGAGAAGTAACAGAAGAACTTGTAAGTGGTATACCTTTTGGAGTAAAAGATAACTTTTCTACTAAAGATATTTTATCAACAGGAAGTTCTAATACATTAAAAGATTATGTTCCATTCTTTGATGCGACAGCAGTACTTAATCTTAAAAATAAAGGTGCTGTTCCAGTTACAAAAACTGTTCTTGATGAACTTGGAATGGGAGGAACTGGTACTACAGGACATACAGGCATTGTACATAATCCCTGGGATACTAGTAGAATGACAGCAGGAAGTTCAGCAGGAAGTGCAGCATCTGTCGCATGTGGATGCTATCCATTCGCTCTTGGAAGTGATACAGGTGACTCAATACGTAAGCCAGCTGCATACTGTGGAATAGTTGGTTATAAGCCTACATATGGAATGATATCAAGATATGGACTTTTCCCATTTGCTTGCTCCCTTGATACAGTTGGCGTATTATCAAGAAGTGTAGAAGATGCAGCTATCGCAGTAGATGCTATGAAAGGAAAAGATCCTAAAGATATGACATCTTGGGATTCAAGTGATATTGAATTATATAAAAGTTTAAATAAAGATGTTAAAGGTAAAAAATTATTCTATATTAAAGAAATAACTGATATAGATAATTATAAAAATCCTAGTGAAGAATTAAAAAATCATTTAGAAAATTTTAATAAAACAATAGAACTTTGTAAAAAACTTGGTATGGAAGTATATGAAGAAAGTGTTGATAAAAAGTTATTAGATGCAGTTCCATCAGTTTATGTAGTGTTATCTTGTGCAGAAGCAACAAGTAATATGTCTAACTTAACTGGAATTAGTTTTGGACCTAGAGGTGAAGGTGAAACTCCATTTGAAATAATGAAAGATCACAGAACTAAAGGATTTAGTCCACTTATTAAAAGAAGATTTGTAATTGGTTCTTATGTACTTCAAAAAGAAAACCAAGAAAAATATTTCATAAATGCTAAAAGAGTAAGAAGACTTATTGTTAACAAAATGAACGAATTATTTAGTAAATATGATGGACTTATTTTACCTGTAGGTAGTGGTCCTGCTAAACCTATAGAAGACTCCAAAAATAAATTATCTAGTTCAAATAATATTTTAGAAGATCACTTACAAATAGGTAACTTTGGTGGATATCCATCAATAACAATACCAAATGGATTTATAAATAATCTTCCAGTTGGAGTAAACATAACAGGTAAAGTAAAAGATGATATAAATGTTTTAAATATTGCATATGCTCTTGAAAGTAATATGGAATATAAAAATCAAATTGCAAAGGAGGTGTTATAATGTCATATAAGGCAGTAATAGGACTAGAATTTCACTGTGAAATGAAGTCAAATACAAAAGTATTTTCACCATCAAGTAATAGTTTTAGTAAAAGAGCTAACTCAAATGTAGCACCACTTGATATGGCATTTCCAGGTACACTTCCAGTTGTTAATAAAACATGTGTCAAAAAAGCAATAATGATGGCTTCAATATTGAATTGTAAAATACCTGAATATATGGAATTTGATAGAAAGAACTATTATTATCCAGATCTTCCAAAGGGATATCAACTAACACAATTCTTTAATCCAGTTGGAGTAAATGGTAAAATAACTATAGATGTAAAAGGCACTAAAAAAGAAGTATTAATTCATGATATACATTTAGAAGAAGATGCTGCTTCACTTGATCACTATTATAATACTTCAACAATAGATTATAATAGAGCAGGTGTACCTCTTTTAGAACTTGTAACAGAGCCATGTTTACATAGTGCAGATGAAGCACTAGCATTCTTAGAACATGTTAAAAGTATTTATGAATATACTGATATATCAGAATGTGATACTAAAAAAGGACAAATAAGAGCCGATGTAAACGTATCAATAATGAATGAAAATGATACTTGCTTTGGTACAAAAGTTGAAGTTAAAAACGTAAATAGTTTTGATGCGATTAGAAAAACAATAGAATATGAAATTAAAAGACAATCAGAACTAAAAGATGCAGGACGTTATGATGAAGTAGTACAAGAAACAAGAAGATGGGATGATGAAAGTAGCACTACTATCCATATGAGAAGTAAAGCTGATGCGATAGATTATAAATATTTCACAGAGCCAAATATTCCAAGATATAAAATATCAAAAGAATTAATAGAAGAAATTAAATCACAAATACCAATGCTTGCAAGTGAAAGAAAAGAAAAATATATGAATGAGTATGGACTTTCAGAATATGATGCAAACGTACTTACTAAAAATAAAAAAGTATCAGATTACTTTGAAGAATGCATTAAAGATAAATGTGAACCTAAAATGGCATGTAACTGGATAACAACAAGATTACTTGGTGAAATAAATAAGAGTGAAGACATAACAATAGACAATATATTTATAAGACCAAACATGATAGTAGAATTAATAACACTTGTAAATGATAAAAAAATATCATCAGATCAAGCTAAAAAAGTGTTTACTAAAATGCTAGAAGAAAAACTAACTCCAAAAGAAATAGTTAAAAAATATGATATGGAAGTAATAGAAGATTCATCATTTATAGATTCACTTGTAGATGAAGTAATAAGTGAAAATGAAAAAGCAATCACAGATTATCATAACGGAAGAACTAATATGTTAGATTACCTAGTTGGTCAAGTAATGAAAAAATCAAAAGGAAAAGCAAATCCAGTTGAAGCAAAATCTAAAATGTTAGAAAAAATTAAATAATGTAATACCTAGTCATATGATTAGGTATTTTTAATGTAAAATTTACATATAATTACTATAAATAATATTCAATATAAAACAATATGATATAATTTAGATGGAGAATGTATATGAAAAAGAAAAAAAGTAAAATGTTAAGAAATTTATTATTTTTTGTGATATTTGCTGGTATTTCAGTAATAGCATTTAATTATTTTAATGTGTATGATAAGATACTAGAATATACTATGGAAAACGGAATCAATATTGGTAATATTTATGTGGTTAAACCTAAGGTTAAGATAATTGATGAAGATTCTAAAACTAGACCTATTGCAGTATCAATTAATAACAATCATGATGCTTATCCACATGCTGGACTACAGGACGCATATCTTGCATACGAACTTATCGCAGAAGGTGGAATCACAAGAATAATCGCATTTTTTAAAGACCAAACAACTAAAAAGATAGGTTCTGTTAGAAGCGCAAGACATTATTTTTTAGATTATGTTCTTGAAAATGATGCTATATTTGTTCATTATGGGCATTCACCACAAGCATTAAGTGATATAAAAAGTTTAAAGATTAACAATATAAATGGTATGTATGATGCTAAAGGATTTTTTAGAGATACTTCACTTCATAGAGCATATGAACATACTGCATTTACATCAATGGATAGAATTAATAAGTTAATAAAATCAAAAAAATATAGAAATACCACTGAAGAACAGTTACTCAAATATAGTCCTATTAAAATGGAATATAAAACTGAAAATAAAAAAGAAGCAAAAATAGTTGAAATAGTATATTCATCATATCAAACAACAAAATATGTTTATGATCCTGAGAATATGAATTATAAAATGTTTATGGGAGGAAAAGAACATACTGACCTTATCACTAAAAAACAATATACTGTTAAAAATATAATAACTTATCAAGTGCAAAATTCTAGTATACAGAGTGATAGAAAAGGTAGACAAGATTTATATAATATAGGCACTGGAGAAGGATATTATATTTCAAATGGTGAAGCTATAAAGATAAAATGGAATAAAAAAGATAGAGCTAGTAAAACTATTTATACTTTAGAAGATGGAAGTGAACTTAAAGTAAATGATGGAAATACTTGGATTCATATACAACCAAAAGGTAAAAAATTAAATATTTCTTAATATCAAAATTTTATATTGAAATATTAAATATTAAATGTTAAAATAGTACTATGAGAATAAGGAGGATATGATACTCATATGAAAGATAATATATTAAATTTTTTAGCAGATAATTATTTGATTTTTATGATTGTTGCTGTAATATTACTATTTGCATTAATTGGCTTTATTGTTGATGGTAAAAAGAAAAAACAAAAAGGAGGAGAAGTTGTTCCTGGAGCGTCTGTTCCACCACAACCAGCGCCAGCTATGGCAAATCCTGGAGTGGCACCACAAGCTGATACTGTTACACCAGCTCCTGCTGTAGCTCCTGCACCAGCACCAGTTGAGCCTAGTTTAAGTGGTCTTGAAGCAACTGCTAACGATGTTACTTTAAATACAAGTACACCAGTTACACCTCAAGTAGCTCCTGCGACTGAAGCACCAGTTGAAAGTATTTTTAATACTCCAGCTGTGGACTCACCAGTACCAGCTACAACTGAGAAACCAACTTTAGTGATTGAAGAACCAACACCAATGGTACAACCAGAGGCATCAGTTCAAAGCCCTGAAGTTATGGCTCCACCAATTGGCGAAACTCCATCAATAGGAGAAACACCAAGTATTGGCGAAACTCCAAGTATAGGTGAAACTCCAAGCATTGGTACAACACCAGTAGCACCTCAAGTTGAAACTTCAACTGTTACTCCTGAAGTAGCACCTGTTGCTCCAAGTGTTCCTGAAACTCCAGTAACACCAGTAATAGGAGAAACACCTAGTATACCTGCTGCACCTGTTTCTGAAACACCAACAACACCAGGTACACCACTTCAATAAAAAAATCAAAGATAGATATAATAATAGCACTAGAAATAGTGCTTTTTTGTTTAGTATAAAAGTGATTATTTAAATAGTTAATTTTTATTCCCCACTAGATTATCTAGAACTATTATTTATTTGCAAGTATAAGTTTTGAATAAAAATCAAATCTTTTAAATTTAATTCATTTACTAATTATTATTAACGTGCTATAATAATGTCATGAATAGAATAGTTAATTTCTTACAAAAATATTTTGCTGTTATTTCAGTACTTA
>ENA-OOQP01001086-OOQP01001086.1-human-gut-metagenome-genome-assembly--contig:-NODE-1086-length-10449-cov-2.403887_pt1 | contig 10449 bp, 14 predicted proteins | sample MGYA00241266_ERZ501171 | MGnify/ENA primary metagenome ERZ501171 (study PRJEB25962, sample SAMEA2042501) | human gut metagenome | biome: human gut; feature: human-associated habitat; material: faeces...
GTAAAAGAAATTAGTTCTTTTTTTCTTTTACAATATAATTTATAATAATATTATGAAAAAGAAAAATTTTATAATAGTAATATGTTTTTTATTAGCAAGTATTTATTTTGGGTATGATTATGTAAATAAGAATACCTCTGCTTTACTTAACTTTAGTGAAGTACCAGAATTTAATGAATATAGATATATTGAAATTAATGGAAATGTTCCAGAATTTAGTGATGCTGATACTAGCTCGTCTTTTGAAATCTATAGCGAGCTTGATAACTTAGGTCGAGCAAAGGTGGCATTTGCAAATATTGGTAAAGATTTAATGCCAACTGAAAAAAGAGGTTCAATTGGTATGATTAAACCTAGTGGATGGCACACTATAAAATATGACATTGTAGATGGTAAATACTTATATAATAGATGTCATTTAATTGGATATCAATTGACAGGGGAAAATGCTAATCCCAAAAACTTAATTACTTGTACAAGACAAATGAATACAAAAGGGATGCTTCCTTTTGAAAATAAAGTAGCAGATTATATAAATGATACAAATAATCATGTTTTATATAGAGTTACACCGATATATAAGGATGACAACTTGCTTGCAAGTGGTGTTAAGATTGAAGCTAAATCTGTTGAAGATAATGGTGAAGGTATAAAATTTAATGTTTTTGTTTATAATATTCAAACAGGTATAAATATAGATTATAAAACTGGAAGCAGTAGTTTAAAATAAGGAGATGGATAATATGAAAGTAGCTGTAATTACTGGGGGAGCAAGTGGTATAGGTCTTGCAACAGGCAAGAGACTTAAGAGTATGGGTTGTGAAGTTGTGTTAGTAGACTGGAGTGATAATGTAGAAAGTATTGCTTTAGAAAATGGACTTATGGGTATTAAGTGTGATGTGTCAAATGAAGAAGATGTTAAACATTGTATTGATGAAGTAATAAAGAAATATAATCATATAGATTATTTAGTTGCTAATGCTGGCATTGGTGGAAGTGCTAGTTTACCTCATGAAGTTAGTTTGGAAGAATGGAATAAAGTTATTGGAGTTAATCAAACAGGTATATTTTTAATAAATAAATATGTTATAAGTGAAATGCTTAAGACTGGTGGAGGAAGCATTGTTAATACTTCATCAATGTATGGGTTAGTTGGAACAAATATGAGTTTTGCTTATTCTGCTAGTAAGGGGGCAATAAATCAAATAACTAGATCTTTGGCTTTATCTTATGCTCGTGATAATATCAGAGTTAATGCAATTGCTCCGGGTTATGTTGATACACCGATACTTGCAATGGTTCCAGATGATTCTAAAGCTGCTATGGCTAATCAACTTCCAATTGGAAGACTTGGTAAAGATACAGAAATTGCTGATTTAATTTGTTTTTTACTAAGTGATGAAGCATCATTTATTACTGGTGCTATAGTTCCAATTGATGGAGGATATACTGCAGCATGAGAAAACTCGAATTAAATAAAGTTTATAAACATTTTAAAGGTGACTTATATATTGTACTTGATGTTGCAATTAATAGTGAAACTGATAAGAAAATGGTTGTGTATAGAGCGTTATATGATGATTGCAAATTATATGTTAGGGATTATGATATGTTTTTAAGTGAAGTTGATCATGTTAAATATCCGGATGTAAATAATAAGTATAGATTTGAATTACAAAATATTAAGAGCGTAAAAAATTCTTAGTATTTTTTTGTTTTTATAGAAATTTTTTTAATTAAATAGTATAATTAGGTTAGATATTATTTAGTGAGGTGTTTTATGAAAAAAAGAATAAATGCTCAAAAAATGATTAAAATGGCTTATAAAGAAACAAAAAGAAGTTCTTTGGCTATTTATTTAATTCTTAGGTTTTTAGTTGTAATATGTATGATTTTACAAATAATTAGAGGGGATTTAAATAATGCTTTATTATGTTTATTATCTTTAGTTTTGTTATTTGCACCATTATTTATTCAAAATAAATATGAAATTACTTTGCCTGATAGTTTAGAAATAAGTATTTATTTATTTATATTTTCTGCTGAAATACTTGGTGAGATTAATAATTTTTATGGTATTATTCCTCATTGGGATACTTGCTTACATACTATAAATGGATTTTTAGCTACAGCAGTTGGTTTTTCTTTAGTAGATTTATTAAATAAAAATAGCAAAGATATTAATTTATCACCCTTTTATTTATGTTTAGTTGCTTTTTGTTTTTCTATGACTATTGGTATTTTATGGGAATTTTTTGAATATGGAGGGGATAAATTAATGAAATTTGATATGCAAAAAGATACTCTTATTACTAATATTTCGTCAGTTTATTTAAATCCTGATAATGAAAATAAACCTGTTGTTGTTGATAATATTGGGAAGACCGAAATTTTTGATAAAGATGGAAAGCTATTATATGTTATTGATGGTGGGTATTTGGATATTGGTTTAAATGATACTATGAAAGATTTATTTGTTAATTTTATTGGGGCTTTAGTTTTTAGTTTTTTTGCATATATTGGTCTTAAAAATAATAAGCGTAGTTCTGTTGTTAAAAATTTTGTTCCTATAAAAGAAAAACGTAAAATGGCAGAATCTGTTAAGAATTGTTTAATGAAATAAAGAAAGGAGATATTATGGCTTATATAGAATTTAATAATGTAAATAAAGTATATAAAATGGGTGAAGTTGAAATTAAAGCACTTTCAAATACTTCTTTTAAAATAAATAAAGGGGAATTAGTTTGTATATTAGGACCTTCCGGTGCAGGTAAAACTACTTGTTTAAATATTTTAGGTGGTATGGATAAATTAACTAGTGGTGAAGTAATGGTTGATGGTAAGTGTATTAATAAACTAAATGACAAAGAATTAATTAAATATCGTAGAAATGATATTGGTTTTGTTTTTCAGTTTTATAATTTAATTCAAAATTTAACTGTTATTGAAAATGTAGAACTTGCTACTCAATTATGTAAAAATTCTTTGAATCCTGATGATATTTTGGATAAAGTAGGTCTTAGCAATAGAAAGAATAATTTTCCAGCACAACTTAGTGGTGGAGAACAACAAAGAGTTGCAATAGCTAGGGCTATTTGTAAAAATCCAAAATTGTTATTATGTGATGAACCTACTGGTGCACTAGATTATATAACCGGGAAACAAATTCTTAAATTACTTCAAGATACATGTAGATTAGAACATATGACAGTAATAATTATAACTCATAATTCTGCTATTTGTCCAATGGCTGATAAAGTTATCAAATTTAAAAATGGTGCAGTTAGTGATGTTATTATTAATGATAAACCTATGGATATAAAGGATATAGAGTGGTAATATGAAAACTATGTTATTTAAACATATTTTTATGAAAATTAGACAAAATTATAAAAGATTTTTATCGCTTTTGTTTATGGCACTTCTTGGTATTGGTTTTTATGCTGGAATTGAGGCTTGTAGTCCAGATATGCTTAAAACTTTAGATAAATTTTATGATGATAATAATGTTTATGATATTTTGATTTTTTCTAATTTGGGTCTTGATGATAATGATATAGATCGTTTATCCAACATTGATGGTGTTGATAAAGTCATTGGTTCTTATGAAAAAGATACTTATTTAAAACTTAATAATGAACAATATGTTATTAAAGTAATAGGTTTAAATGATAATATTAATAATGTTTATATCGAAGATGGAAGACTACCTAATAATAATGATGAAATAGTTGTTGAAAAAAAGATGATTGTTGATAATAACTTAAGTATTGGAGATTCTATTGATATTTTAGGTAGTAATAAGAAAATAGTAGGAACAATTATAAGTCCTTTGTATTTTTCTACTGAAAGACCTAGTACTAATTTAGGAAGTGGGAAAGTTAATTATTATGCTTATACTTTAAGTGATTTATTAAAAAGTGATTATTACAGTGTTGTATATTTAACAATTAATGATACTGTAGATATGCTTACTAATAGTAAAGAATATCAAAATACTATTAATAATTTTGTAGAAAAAATTAATGTTATAAAAAAAGATAGAGAAGAAGAAAGATATGATGAATTATATGGTAAGTTAATTTCTGATAGTAAATTATATGGTATTAATATAAATGAAGATGATTTTGTTAAACCGCATTGGTATATTTATGATAGATTTGATAACAATTCTTATAAAGAATTAATCAATGCTAGTGATAATATTAAAAATTTGGGAAATGTATTTCCTTTAATATTTTTTGGTATTGCTATATTAGTTAGTCTTATTTCAATGATGAGAATGATTGAAGAAGATAGGACTGAAAATGGGACATTGAAGTCTTTAGGTTATAGTAATTTTTATATTATTTTAAAATATGTTATATTTTCCTTATTGGCTACAATTATAGGTGGAGTTTTAGGAGTTTTTATTGGTTCTTATTTGATTCCTTATGTTATATGGAATATTTATAAAAAGATATTTTATATACCAATATTTTTATATTCTATTAATAGTGTTTATAATATGCTTGGTTTTTGGATTTGCATATTATGTATTAGTGGTACTGCCATTATCATTTGTATTTTTAACTTAAAAGACGTTCCAGCAAATTTAATGAGACCAAAAGTACCTAAATCAGGTAAGAAAATTTTATTAGAAAAAATAACTTTTATTTGGAAAAGACTTAAATTTTCTGATAAAGTTACATTTAGAAATATTTTTAGGTATAAATCAAGAGCACTAACTACTATATTTGGTATTGCAGGTTGTACAGCTTTAATTTTAGCTGGTTTTGGATTAAAGGATTCTATTAAAAATATAAGTGATTATCAATTTAATAATATATTTAAATATGATAAAATGGTGGTTATAAATGAAAATAATGATTATAGTGAGTTAGTAAATAATATTAGAAGTGAAGAAAATGTTTTAAATGTTGTTTTAGTTAATTATCAAAGTGTTAGTGTTTTAAAAGGTGATGATAAACAAGATGTATCTTTGATTGTACCAGAAGAATTTAATAAACTAAATGATGTTATTTCTTTAATAAATTATAAAGATAATAATATAATTTATAATACATTAGAAGATAATACTTGTGCTGTTAGTGAAAAAACTGCTAGAATTTTAAATATAAATATTGGAGATTATATTGATGTACTTGATAATGATAATAATATTTACAAAATAAAAGTTTCTTATATAGTTAAAAATTATATTAATCAATATATGTATATATCTAAAAATACCTATAAAAATTTATTTGGTAATTATAAAGTTAATTCGTTATTAATTGATTTAAATAAATATAATGTAAATGAAAGTAATGATTTTGATAGTAAATATATTTCTAGTAAAGATGTTATTTCTATTGTTAATAATATTGATATTAAAGATACATTAAATGATATGTTGTCATCAATTGATTCTATTGTGGCTATTTTAATTATTGCTGCAGCGATGCTTGCTTTTGTTGTTTTATATAATTTATCTAATATTAATATTAGTGAGAGAAAAAGGGAGATTGCTACTTTAAAAGTATTAGGTTTTTATGTAAATGAAGTAGATAAATATATAAATAGAGAAACTATTTTATTAACTTTATTAGGTATTAGTTTTGGTTTATGTTTTGGGTCATATTTATGTCATTATATTATATCTACATGTGAGCCTGATTATTTATTATTTGATAGGCAAGTATTCTTATTAAGCTATGTTTTTTCTGCTTTAATTACTATTATATTTTCTATTATTGTATTAATTGTTACTCATTTTAATTTAAAGAAAATTAATATGGTTGAATCTTTAAAGAATGTAGAATAAAAATGGCGGTTATATGAAAAATATATTAATTTATTTATTGTGTTTATATTTTGGTGTAATTTATTAAAAGGAGTGTAGTATGGATCAAGAAAAATTTGGAAAATTAATTAAAGAAATAAGAAAGAAAAATAATTTAACTCAAAAACAATTTGCTGATAAATATAATGTTACCTACCAAGCTGTAAGTAAATGGGAAAATGGTTTAAATATGCCTGATACTTCTTTAATCAGACAAATTAGTAAAGATTTTAATATTAGTTTAGATGAATTATTTGATGGAATGTATAAAAAAAATAATTATAAAAAAAGATTTATATATGTTTTTATGTCTATTTTTATGTTTATTATTATTGTTGTATTATTTTTATTTATTTTTAAATTTTTAAATAATGATAATGATTTTCAATTCAAAACATTATCTAGTGAATGTAAAAATTTTAATATTTCTGGTAATATATCTTATAATGAAAATAAATCTGCTATTTTTATTAATAAAATTGAGTATTGCGGAGGAAGAGATGTTAGAAAATATAAATCTATTGAATGTACTTTATATGAATCAAATAATGATGTTGAGAGAAAAATTGGTAGTTGGAAATCTCAATATGAAAATATTACTTTAGAAGAGTTTTTAAAAGATATTGTATTTTCTGTTGATAATTATGAAAATACTTGTAAAGAATATAAAGAAAATAGCTTGTATCTTTCTATTAATGCTAATGATTTTAATGATACAGTTATTAGTTATAAAGTGCCTTTAAAATTAGATAATTGTAATAGTAGTAGTAAACTCAACTAAATGTTGAGTTTTTTCAACTTATACGTTATTGGTTTTTAATTTATTTTGTTATAGTATTTTACTTGGAGGAGATATTATGAAAAAAAGTATAGTTATAGTTATAGCGATTGCTAGTTTTTTACTAGGAGGTTTAGGTAGTTATTTTATATTTAGTAAATCTAATGAAGAAGATATTAAAGCTTTAAAAGCTTTACCTAAGCAAGAGAAGTCTGAAGGGCTTAGAGGGGTATATGATATAGATAAAAATATTAATGAAAAAACCATTGATAATTATCTAGGTAGAAGTGATACTGTTTATCGTGATGTAAGAATGCTTATGGATAGTGCAACTTGGGAAAATAAGGGAGGAGAAAGAGAATTAACTGGTTTTGTTGAAGGCTTTGAGGTTGTTCCTTATGCTTATTTAACTGAGTTTCCTCAAGAATATGTAGATCAAAAGAAAAATGAAAATGTATTTGGTTTATATAAAGGAAAAACTTTATTTTCTTTAGATAAAGATGGTAATTATGTTGCTAATTATAAAGAATCTATGGATATCTTAGAATATTTATTTCCTAAGGATAAGTTTATATTTATTATGTGTGGTGCCGGAGGATATGCAAATTTTACTAAACAAATGCTTGTTAGTTTAGGTTGGGATAAGGAAAAAATTTATAATGTCGGGGGATATTGGAATTACGAAGGTAATCATAGTGTAAGTACAGTAAATAAAAATGGTTCTAAGATTAAATATGATTTTTGGAAAGTAAATTATCATAATATTGATTTTGATAATTTAACAAAGATTAAATAATGAAGAAAAAAGTTTTATTAATTATATTAATTATATTAATTGTATTATCTTTTTTAGTCACTATTATTTTAAAACAAAATAATAAACCATTTTATCTTGAAGATAGTTATTATGGTATAAATAATGTAACTGAAATTAATGTAGATGAACTTAATGAATTAATTAATAATAAAAAATCTTTTGCTGTATTTGTTTATCAACCAATGTGTATTACTTCTTGTGATTTTGAAAAAGTTTTAGATGAATTTTTAGAAGAAGAAAAAATAAGTATTTATAAAATAGCTTTTTCTGATATAAAAGATACTGAAATTGGTAAATCAGTTAAATTTTATCCTTCATTTATTATTTATAATAATGGTAATATGGTTGATTTTTTGGAATCTAATAAAGATGAAGATGTTAATTATTATACTTCTAAAGAAGGCTTTAAAAAATGGTTTACTAAGTATGTAAAATTAAAGAATGATATTAATGAAGAATAAATTAATTAATATAGTAAATTTTAAATAGATGATTTTAGTGTTAAACTAGTTTCATCTTTTTTTATTTTGTATTTTGTGGTGAGTCAATTATATGAAAATTATAATCAAGTTACTGAAACTGAAAATAATGCATTATTAATAAAAACAAAAATAATATCAACTTCTGGTAAAACAGAATACAATAAAAATGTTGTTTCTGTTGGTTATTTAGATAATAATGATTATTATCAATATCAAGTATTAAGATTTTATAAATAAATAGTAATTTGTTTAACTCTCACTCTATGTCCTGTAACCATATTTGTAATAATTATAAAATTTAATTATGAAAGGAGTTAAAAATATGAATCAAAAAAAATAGGAGAATTTTTATCACAATTGAGAAAAGATAATTACTATACACAAGAAGAAATTGCAGACAAATTAAATATTAATGTTAAAAGTGTAAGTAGATGGGAAAATGGAAAAAACTTACCAGATCATTCTGTAATAGTTGAAATTTGTAAAATATTTAACATCTCACTAAACGAATTTTATAAAGGAAATACAATAAAAAAGACAATAAAAATTAAACAATTATTATTATATTATTTGTTGTTGGAATATATAAATTGAAAACTTTAATGAAATATATTAAGTTTGTATCAAATAAAAGAAAACAATTGTATATAGATTTATAATACAAATTACAATTTATTGATGAGATTAGTTTGAAATATAACTAGTCTTTTTACTATTCATACACTTCTTAAAAAATAATCGTGAAATTGTGGTATAATTATATAAGAGAGAGTTTAGATTTATTTTTTAGAATGGAGTGGTAGGTGATAAATATTGTGAAAAAAATCTATATAATAACAGGAGCAAATGGTTTTTTAGGTAATAACATCATAAGAAAGTTAGAACAAGATGCTGATAATGAAATTAGGGCTTTTGTATTAAAAGGCGATTCTATTAAATCACTTGAAGGATTAAAATGTAAAATCTACTATGGTGATGTAACTAAAAAAGAAACTTTATCATTAATTTTTGAAAATACTGATGGAAAAGAAGTTTTTGTAATTCATTGTGCTGCAGTAGTATATATAAAATCAAAATACAATCCGCTTGTTTATAATGTTAATGTTAATGGAACTAAAAATATAGTAGATAAGGTAATAGAGTCAAAAGCAAAACTTATCTATATTAGTAGTGTGCATGCAATCCCAGAGCCACCTAACAATGAATTAATAACAGAAATAACTAATTTTAACCCTGATAATGTTGAGGGATTATATGCAAAAACAAAAGCAGAAGCTGCGAAGTATGTAATTGATGCAGTAAAGGGTAAAAATTTGAATGCTTGTATAATTCATCCATCTGGTATTATAGGTCCAAATGATTTTGGCAATAGTCACTTAACACAATTAATAAAAGAAGTTGCAAATGGCAAATTATTTGCTTGTGTAAAAGGTGGATATGATTTTGTTGATGTAAGAGATGTAGCAGATGGTGTTATTAGTGCTTGTAAAAATGGTACGAATGGTGAATGCTATATCTTATCTAATAGATATATTTCAATAAAAGAATTATGCGATTTAATTTGTGATGTGCAAGGAAGAAAAAAGATTAAAATGGTATTACCAATAGGTCTTGCAAAATTAATAGCACCTTTTTTTGAAGTATATTATAATTTAAAGAAACAAACTCCACTTTTTACAAAGTATTCACTATATACACTATCTTCTAATGCTAATTTCAGTAATGAAAAAGCTAAAGAAAAGTTGAAATTTAAAAATAGAAATATGAAAGATACAATAAAGGATACAGTTGAGTGGATGAATAAAAAGTAAAAATAATGCAAATTGCAATTTGGAAGTGATTTGTAAAGAGTGAAGAAGAAAGTAATCATAATTTTAGTAGCCATAATTTTATTAGTCTTATTGTTCCCAATTAGAAATTAGTTAAAAGATGGTGCCAAAGTAGGATATAAGGCATTTAAGAACTACTATGTTTATGAAATAATCCTTATATTGTTATTAGCAATTATAGTTATACCGAATATTATACTGACAATAAATAATATGATTCCATTTAATATAACAATCATTAGAACACTTTTAATTATTATTGTAGCACTTCCTATTATAGTGCTTGATATAAAGAACGATTTAGATATTAAAAATATATATCAATATTATTTAAAGGAAGAGAAAATACCAGAATACAAAGACAATACAAAAATTTTAAATGTATGCTTAATAATTATCATAGTAGTTTTAATTATTTAGGCAATTTTAACAATGCCAAACATTACAAAAACGGAAAATTTAAGTGAAATTGAAAACACATTAGTCATTACTACTAATAAGGGTAATAACATTGAAACGCAATATGAAATGTTTGATGGATTTAAAATAAAGATTCCAAGTGAATTTAAAATAATGAATGATGAAATTGTTAATGTTAAATATCCAAATAGAATGCACCATCACTTATTTTTAATTCTTTTGTTTCTATATTTAACATAAATAGGGCTCCTTTACATAACAAAAAAACTAACTATTTCTAGTTAGCATTTATTACTCTC
>ENA-OOQP01001089-OOQP01001089.1-human-gut-metagenome-genome-assembly--contig:-NODE-1089-length-10434-cov-1.758647_pt1 | contig 10434 bp, 11 predicted proteins | sample MGYA00241266_ERZ501171 | MGnify/ENA primary metagenome ERZ501171 (study PRJEB25962, sample SAMEA2042501) | human gut metagenome | biome: human gut; feature: human-associated habitat; material: faeces...
TGATCATGGTAATGCAGAAAAAATGCTTGATGAAAATGGAAAGCCATATACAGCTCATACAACTAATCCTGTACCTTTGATTTTAACTTCAAATAAGTATGAATTAAAGGAACATGGTATTTTATCAGATATTGCCCCAACAATGCTTGAGCTTCTTGGTGTTGCTAAGCCTTCTGATATGACATCAGAATCATTAATTATTAAAAAGTAAAAAAAGTATAATACTTGCTACAAGCAGTATAGTATGCTATAATCTATTTGTCTTCAGGGTCGGGTGTAATTCCCAATCGGCGGTAAACTCCGCGAGCGAAAGCAGGAGCTTGTGAAATTCAAGCAGCGACAGTATAGTCTGGATGGAAGAAGAAAAAATAACCAAAATAGTTTTTTCGCCCTGCAATGATTTTTTTGCAGGCTTTTTTATTAGAAAAGAGAAAAAATGAGTAAAAATTTATTAATTATTAAGAAAAGGGTAATGATTCCCATGCTAACAGCCTTATCACTTGTTCTTTATATTGTAGGACCTAAGTTTTCCCTACCTTTCTTTCCTTCATTTTTGGAAATTAATTTTTCAATGCTACCTATTTTTATTGGTTTATTTATGCTAGGACCGGTTGATGCTTTAGGAATTGTTTTATTAAGATTTTTAATTAAGCTGCCATTTACTAGTACCGTATATGTTGGAGAAATTACCGATTTTATTTTAGGAGCAATTATAATTGGGGGAACTTATTTAGGAATGAGATTATTTAAAAATAAAAATATTTTCACATTCTTATTTGCTTTTGTTTTTTGGATAATTGGTGGTTTAGTATCTAATTTATTTGCCCTTCCTGGCTATATTCATATAGCAGGATTTCCAGAAGAAGCGATTGTAAAGCTTATGCCAAGCTTTTTACATGCTACTTTAGATAACTATATTTGGAAATACTTTATTTTAGCAGTAATCCCCTTTAATGCTTTAATATCTATGTGTGTTATAGCTGTGACTTGGCCAGTTCATGCCAGACTTAAAGTTTTATACAATAGAATTGGTCAAAAAAATAATAATGACTAAATTTTTTGTTGAAATATATATTTATTTTTAAAAATAATTAGTGTATAATATTTGTGGTAAAAAAACTATAATATAATTAATTAAGGAGTGTGTTTTTATGCCATATATTACTAATGTCTATGCAAGAGAAGTATTAGACTCTCGTGGAAACCCAACTGTTGAGGTTGAGGTTACAACTGAAAATGGTTCATTTGGACGTGCTTTAGTTCCATCTGGAGCATCAACTGGAGTTCATGAAGCACTTGAGCTTCGTGATGGTGACAAGTCTCGTTACCTAGGAAAGGGCACTACTAAGGCTGTTGCTAATGTTAACGATATTATCGCTGACAAGATTATTGGTCTTGATGTTCGTGATCAATTATTAATTGATAAGACTATGATTGAGCTTGATGGTACAAAGAATAAGTCAAAGCTTGGTGCAAACGCTATGCTTGGTGTTTCAATGGCTTGTGCAAGAGCAGCTGCTGAATACTGTGGTGTTTCACTTTATAATTACTTTGGTGGATTCAATGCAAAACAATTACCTCTACCTATGATGAATATTTTAAATGGTGGAGCTCATGCTGATTTCTGCATCGATTTCCAAGAGATTATGATTTTACCTGCTGGTGCTCCATCATTCAAGGAAGCATTAAGATATGGTGCTGAAGTATTCCATGCTTTAAAGAAGATTTTAAAGGCTAAGGGATATAATACAGCTGTTGGTGATGAAGGTGGATATGCTCCAAAATTAACTTCAAATACAGAAGCATTTGAACTTGTTTGTGAAGCTATTAAGGCTGCTGGATTCGTACCTGGTAAGGATATATTCTTAGGTATCGACGTTGCTGCATCTGAATTCTATGATACAGAAACAGGTAAGTATACACTAAAGGCTGATAAGGGTGTATTTACTTCTAAGGAAATGGTTGATAACTACTATATTCCTCTAACTGAGAAGTTCCCAATTAAGACAATCGAAGATGGTCTTGCTGAAGACGACTGGGAAGGCTGGAAGTATTTAACTGAAAAGCTTGGAGATCATGTTCAACTTGTAGGTGATGACCTATTCGTTACTAATACTGAGCGTCTTGAAAAAGGTATCAAGATGGGTGTTGCTAATGCTATCCTTATTAAGGTTAACCAAATTGGTACTTTAACTGAGACTTTTGATGCTATTGAAATGGCTAAGCGTGCTGGTTATACAGCTGTAGTTTCTCACCGTTCTGGTGAAACTGAAGATACTACAATTGCTGATATCGTTGTAGGTACTAATGCTGGTCAAATTAAGACTGGTTCATTAAGCCGTACAGATAGAATTGCTAAGTATAATCAATTATTACGTATTGAAGATCAATTAAATCAATATGGTGAAGCTTCAATTGCTCAATTTAAGGGTCTAAAGAGCTTATACAATATTGAAAAGTAATTAGTTTAATTAATAAGAAAAAGACTAGTTTTGGCTAGTCTTTTTTGTTCGAATTTTGATATTTATATTCTAAAGGGGTTATATTATAGAATTTTTTGAATGTTTCGCTAAAATAAGAAGAACTATTAAATCCCACTATTTCACTTATCTGGGTAATATTTGCTTCACTTGAATTTAAAAGTTCAATTGCTTTTTCAATTCTTAATTTGGTTAAATATTCTGTAAAAGTAGTATGAAGCTCATTCTTAAAGAGTTTACAAATTTCACTTCTACAAATTCCAAGCTCTTTAGCTAAAAGGTCAATTTTAATTTTTTGATTATAATTGTCATTAATAAAATCAAGAATTTTTTTAACCTTAAAATTATTAATAGCCGAAGAACTAGTAATTAAATTAATATCAATATTTTGATAGACATTTTCATAAATTGAAAACAAATTTTTGATTATTTTTATCTCGTAAATCTTTGATTTAGAATCGGAATTTAATATTTCTTTAATGTATTGTGCATAAGTATTATCAAGAATTAAAGTATGATAGGGACAATTATTAAAAAATTTATTTTTAATGATTGAATCATCAAAGCCATACATAATTTTGGGATTAAATAAAATGGCATGCCAAACACATTCTTCAATCATATTTGTACCATGAAGCTCTAATGAATTTATAAGCATTGCTTCGTTTTCTTTTAAAGTATATTTTTTTTCATTAACAACAACCTCAAGAGAACCACTATCAATATATATTATTTCAATTTCGGGATGCCAATGCAAGGAAATATATTGTAATTTATTTTTTGAAAAATGATTTTTATAAATTGCAAAAGGAAAATTATGATTTCCATGGCGACGTAATTCATATAAATTTTCGGCTATTTGATTTTCATTTTTGTCCATAAAAACCTCCAATAATTATAAAAAATACTAAATATTTATTATATATTGTATATATATTATACAATAGCTAGATAATATATGTAAACTTTAAATTAAGTGAGTTGTGATAAAAATTAAAAAAACAGACTTGATATGTATATCAGTTTATGATAAAATTATAATATATGGAAATTCGATAATGGAGGTATTCCTTATGCATGTTATAGATTGGTTTATATTAGTAATTTCATTATTTTTAATCGTTATTGTTATGATGCAAAATTCAAAGGATGATATTAATGACGCTTTTAGTGGAAGTAAGACAGATTTATTTAAAAATCAAAAAACACGTGGTATTGATTTAGTTCTTGAGCGTGCTACTTTAGTTCTTGCAGTTGCATTCTTTGTTTTAATTATTATTGCGGCTTGCATTTATATGTAATTTATAAGGATTTCATAATGAAATCCTTGTTTTTTTAGGAGGAGCTTATATGAAGGAAGAAATATTAGAGGCTTTGTCTAAGCCTTATGTTCATACGATAAAAGATATTAATAAAGCGACTGGTATAAAAAGAATTGATGTAGAAGATATACTTACAGTTTTAAAAAAAGATGGTTATGTTTATAAATTTGATAATCGTTATTATTTAAGAAAAAAAGGTGTTATCCAAATAAAAGATCGAGGATTTGGGTTTATTCATGTTGATGGAGAAGATGCCGATTATTATGTAGATGCCTTTAATACTAAGGATGCTGCAAATGGTGATATCGTTGATTTTTATGTTTTACCTAAAACGTCTGATGATTTTTTAGATAATGCTTGTGTAATTTCGGTTCTTGAAAGAAAGAATACCCATGTATTTGGCAAATTAATTGAAAAAAAGAATAAAAAAGGTACATTTTATTTTGTTGCAAGTCATGATGCATCTTATGATGTAAAGTGCTTTATTAAAGAAGAAGATCTTAATAATGCTGTTCCTGGCACGATTGTTAGTGCTAAAATTACTAAATATTTAAGTGATGCTGTAACAGAGGGATATATTGAAAAAATTTTAGGATATGAAAATGATCCAGGAATTGATATATCCCTAATAGCTGAAAAATATTCTTTTTATAAAGAGTTTCCAGAACCTGTTAATGAAGAGCTTTCATCAATTCCTAATTCAGTTGATGTTAGTTTATATCCTAATCGTAAGGATTTTAGAAATGAATTAATTATTACGATTGATGGTGATGATTCTAAAGATTTTGATGATGCAGTATCTGTTAAAAGACTTTCTAATGGTAATTTTTATTTAGGTGTTTATATCGCAGATGTATCTGAATATGTTAAGGAAGGTCATCCTCTTGATGAAGAGGCTTTATTTAGAGCAACATCTGTTTATTTGGCTGATCGTGTTATTCCTATGCTACCTCAAAAGCTATCAAATGGTATTTGTTCATTAAATGAGGGTGTTGATCGTTTAGTGCTTGCTTGCGAGATGGAATTTAATTTAAAGGGTAAGCTTTTAAATTATGAAATAAATGAAGGAATAATTAAAAGTACTCACCGTATGACATATAACAATGTCAATAAGATGCTTAATAATGATGAAGAGGTAATAAAAAAATATCAAGACATTTATCCAATGATATTAGATATGATATCTCTATCTGATATTTTAAGAGGCTTAAGGGTTAAAAAAGGTGCAATTGATTTTGAGGTTCCTGAATATAAGGCAACCCTTGATAAGGATGGAAAGCCTATTTCATTTGAGCTTCGTACAAGAGATAAGGCTGAGATGCTAATTGAGGATTTTATGCTAGCAGCAAATGAAACAGTTGCTTATCATATGTCAATTTCAAATTTGCCTTGTGTTTATCGCGTTCATGAAAATCCTAAGCTTGAAGCTGTAAAAAAGGTCTTTGATATGATAAAAACAACTGGATTAAAGGTTATTGTTCCTAAAAATAAAATTTTGCCAAAAGATATTCAAAAGGCAATGAATCTTGTAAAAGAAGATAAAAAAGAATCCTATAGTGTTATAAATCAAATGATGCTAAGGGCGATGGCAAAGGCTAAATACAGTGAGAAAAATTTAGGGCACTATGGTCTTGCGATGGATTATTATTGTCATTTTACATCACCAATTAGAAGATATCCGGATTTGATGGTTCATCGTTTAATTAAAACCTTAATTATTCATCCTGAAAATTTTGAAGAGAATCTTACTCATTTTATGGATATTGTTCATGATATTAGTGTTAAATCATCAGTTAAAGAACGTGAAGCAATTGATTGTGAGCGCGAGGTAATGGATATGCTAATGGCAAGTTATATGGAAGAGCGTATTGGTGAGGAATTTGAAGGTACGATTGATTCAATAACTAAATTTGGTATGTTTGTTTTACTTGATAATGGTGTTGAGGGATTAATTCATATTTCTAATTTAGATGGTTATTTTAATTTTAACGAGGCTAATATGACATTAGAATCTGCAACTAAAGTATATCATATTGGTGATAAGGTTAATGTAATTAATATTAACGCCTCTAAAAAGCAAAGAAAGATTGATTTCATTTTAAAAGAAGATTATGATAAAATGACAGGTGTTACCGATGCAAAATAATATGGTATGTGAAAATAGAAAGGCACGTCATGATTATTTTATTGAGGATACGATTGAAGCAGGAATAAAGCTTACTGGTACTGAAATAAAGTCGATTCGTGCCCATAAGGTTAATATTAATGATGCTTATGTAATGATTAGAAATAATAAAGTTGAAATAATAAATATGCATATTGCTAAATATGATATGGGTACTATTTTTAATCATGATGAAACAAGAACAAGAGAGCTTTTACTTCATAAAAGAGAAATAATTAAGCTCCAAAATAGAATTAAGCTTGATGGAATGACCTTAATCCCTTTAGGCTTATATTTTAAAGGAAGTCTTTTAAAGGTAAGCCTTGGTGTATGTAAGGGTAAGAATTTAAGGGATAAGCGTGAAGCTTTAAAAGAAGCAGATGCTAAGCGTCATATTGAAAAGACAATGAAAGAGATAAATCGTTATTGATTTTTCTCTTTTTTTAATTTATAATTAACGCGTATGGGCCAGTTTTGGATTCGCCAGGATTAATGAATATTTGTAAGCATGCCATGGTTACGCATGTAAAAACGTCGAGGTTAAATTAACCGCAAACACAAATTTATTCGCTCGCAGCAATGCTAGCGTACAATTAGCTTGCTAATTTAATCAAGCTCGTCTCCTAGCTATTTTCCTATGGTAGTTAGCTAGACGTTTATTAAGTAGGATATATTTTAAGGCTGCCACCTTAAGTCTTAGAATGAATTTAGTAAGGTTAGTTTATATTATGTTTGCCTTGTAGCAAGATATAAATGAAATCAATTACAAAGCTAAGCATGTAGAAAGCGAAGGCTAGTTAGTTTTGTACCGGGGTTCGAGTCCCCGCCGGTCCACCATAAGAAAAGCATAGGTTTGATACAAATTGTATCAGACCTTTTTTCTTTGCGAATAGGGAACTTTATCCTTTCCGCCAGCAACATTCAGAGCCTTGTAGAAGTGTCAAACGGCATTTCTATGAGGATCTTTTTCTTTTTATATATTGCTACGGAACGAAAGCCTTATCAACGGGACGATAGGTAGTACTACGGAACGATTGATATTTTTTATATAATCTCATTTTAGTTCTGACATTATTCCGCAATCTGCTTGTAATTTTCTCAAAAAAGTGCTATAATCTTTAATAGATTTTAACAATTTGCATGGAGGTGATAGTATGAAACTAGACTATGCATCAGCGATAATCAATCTAAGAATCAAGCTTAATCTGTCTCAAGCGGCATTAGCTGAGCTTTTAGGAGTTTCTTTTACATCTGTAAACAGATGGGAAAACGGCAAGTACGAGCCAACCAAATTGGTGAAGAAAAAAATAGAATTATTATGTAAAGAAAACGATATACAACTTGAGGAGGTAATCTAATTATGGCAGAAAAGACTAATGCCAATATCGGCTTTGAAAAAGAAATATGGGATGCAGCTTGTGTTCTTTGGGGACATATTCCTGCAGCAGAGTACAGACAAGTTGTAGTGGGACTGATATTTCTTCGTTATGTTTCTACGGCTTTTGAAAAGAGACATCAAGAACTTGTAGCAGAGGGTGAAGGATTTGAAGATGATAGGGATGCATATGCAGAAAAGAATGTGTTTTATCTTCCTCCTGAATCAAGATGGAAAGTAATAGCAGCCGCAGCACACAAGCCTGAAATCGGCAAGATAATTGATACTGCAATGTTAGCTATAGAAAAAGAGAACCCTACGCTAAAGAATGTTCTTCCTAAAAACTTCGCTAATCCTGATTTGGATCAAACTGTACTTGGCAATGTTGTTGACATATTTACCAACGTTGATATGAGCGACTCTGAAGAAAAAGATTTGTTGGGAAGAACTTACGAATATTGTATTGCACAATTTGCGTCCGTTGAAGGCAAAAAAGGTGGCGAATACTATACTCCCTCTAGTATAGTAAAAACACTTGTTGCAATCTTAAAACCTTTTGAAAACTGTAGAGTGTACGGTTCGTGTTGCGGCTCTGGATGTTTGTTCAGTCCTCTAAGTTTATTCAAGAACATGCTGGAAGAAGAGGAGCAATCTCTGTCTATGGTCAAGAGGCACAATCAGACACGTGGAAAATGGCAAAGATGAATATGGCTATCAGAGGCATTGATGCTGATTTCGGCCCTTATCATGCAGATACTTTCAGTAACGACCTGCATAAGACTTTGAGAGCAGATTTTATTTTGGCAAATCCGCCTTTCAATTATCATCCTTGGGGACAAGAAGGATTGACTGATGACGTCAGATGGAAGTACGGTTTACCTCCAGCTGGTAACGCGAACTTTGCATGGATTCAGCACATGATTTATCACCTTGCTCCAAATGGCAAAATAGGTTTAGTTCTTGCAAATGGTGCTCTTTCATCCAAGACAAGTGGTGAAGGTGATATTCGACAAAGAATAATTGAAGCAGATCTTGTTGAGGGTATTATAGCGATGCCTACTCAATTGTTTTATAGCGTAACCATACCTGTATCTTTGTGGTTCATCTCAAAGAACAAAAAGCAAAAAGGTAAGACTATCTTTATTGATGCAAGAAAAATGGAACATATGATTGATAGAACCCATCGTGACTTTTCAACGGAAGATATCCAAAAACTTGCCGATACATTTGAAGCATTCCAAAACGGAACACTAGAAAATGAAAAAGGCTTTTGTGCTGTGGCTACTCTTCAAGATATTGCGGCACAAGATTACATATTAACTCCTGGTCGCTATGTTGGTATAGAAGAACAAGAAGATGACGGAGAGAGTTTTGATGAGAAAATGGCAAAACTGACTTCTGAGTTGTCTGAAATGTTCGAGAAGTCTCATGAACTTGAAGATGAAATCAGGAAAAAGTTGGGGGCTATAGGATATGATATATAAAAAAATAGGCGAATTATGTCGTTCTTATAAGAAGGGGATCAAGCCAGTTAACGATGAGGTTTATACATTATTTAGTCTACCTGCATTTGATAATAACGAACATCCAGAAATTGTTAATGGAAGTGAAATTAAAAGCAATAAACTTGCGGTTACTAATAATATGATTCTTTTTAACAAGTTGAATGTTAAGTATCGCAGGGTTTGGAATATTAAAACTATTTCAACAAAAAACAACTTGTGCTCAACTGAGTTTATACCTCTTATCGCTAATGATGGAATAGACCAAGATTATCTTTATTATTGTTTAATAAGTGATGATGTTACATACGCAATGCACGCTGCAAGAAAAGGCACTTCTAACAGTCAGCAAAGAATTGATGAATCCATTTTGTTTTCACATTCTATACCTGTTCCTGATTTAGAAGTTCAAAAGAAAATAGCATCGTTGCTGGGGAGCATTGACGATAAGATTAGAATCAACAAGCAGATAAACGATAATTTATCTATTTATAGATTAAATGAATCCAAATTCAGTTCGCCGCTCATTAATTTAGGCAAAATGTTATCTCGCATAGACGACAAAATCGTGTTCTGCTCTTCATTCTTACCTATTAAATCAAATAATGGCCTAACATCATCGTTAAATTGTTTGATTGCATGAGTATCTAGGCTAGGAATTTTTAGAGCGCCAATGTGCTTTGGATAAATATGGGGTTGGGCAGAACCTGTTTGAGAATCAAAAATCTCTTGCTGTCTTGCTTTCAACAATGCATACCAAAAGTAAACAAATTCTGTTACTGAATTGTCTATAAATGATGAATCGGATGACCATACTTCTTGATTCCACAAACGAACAAAACCTGCATTAGCACCCGAAGCAGATATAGTAATGACTGGTGATTTAGTATTAGAAACATTGTGATACGTTGATGGTTCTAGACCACCTGCTACAACAGGAATCGAACCATAAATAGCATCTTTGGAAAGTAATCCTTTGCCTCTCTTTGGCAATATGTACTCAGAAACCAAATGATCTCCATACATTATAGTTGGAAATCTCTCAGTAAAGATAGTCATTACTTGCTGCAATAAATTATTATTTTTCTTTGTAGACTAATTTTTATTATTTGTTATTTCAAGTATTTTCAATTCCTTATCACTAAGTAATTCATCAATTGAAACTTCAAAAATCTTTGAAATTCTTTGCAAAGCATCGATGTAAGGAAATCCTCTATTTTGTTCCCATTTAGCAACTGCACTCCTACTAACATAAATTAATTTAGCTAGTTGGTCTTGTGTTAGATTTTTTGATAATCGTAATTTTTTTTAATTTATCAGAAAAAAATTCACTCATTATTATCACCATTTCTTTTTATAGTGTTTGTTTTTTACTACTTAACTCACATTATATCATACTAAATTTTTAATAATAGAAAAATCATAGTAAAAGGCATGATACTTTTAGTGTCATGGCAGTTTTTTGAAAATAAATGGACTTCTTGTTAACATAATATAGCGAATTATAATTGTTAATGGTATCAAAAATATTATCGAAGAATCAAAAAAACAAACAGTTAGAAATGTAAATACAATTATGCTTCACTCACAT
>ENA-OOQP01001095-OOQP01001095.1-human-gut-metagenome-genome-assembly--contig:-NODE-1095-length-10375-cov-1.381202_pt1 | contig 10375 bp, 7 predicted proteins | sample MGYA00241266_ERZ501171 | MGnify/ENA primary metagenome ERZ501171 (study PRJEB25962, sample SAMEA2042501) | human gut metagenome | biome: human gut; feature: human-associated habitat; material: faeces...
CGATGAAAAAGGATAATAGCAGTATCGGGCGTATCATAGAGCATACTTTTTTAATAACCGTTGATCGGCAATGATTCCACCGCCGATAATACAGTCGTTCTGGTAAATGACTGCCGATTGCCCCGGAGTTACCGCCGAAGCATCGGATTGAAAGCAGACTATCCATTCGTTAGGAGTTTCTCCTTTGCGAAGGTCCTCTGTTATAGCCGCACCACGGTAACGAATTTGAACGTCGACCGGTTCCGATGTATTCAGAATGCCGGGTATGGTTTCGATAACATCGGTAATAACCATATTCCGGGTGAGCAGTTCCGACCGTTCTCCCAACCGTATCGTGTTTTTTATCGGATTTATGCGGGTGACGAACATGGGCTTCCCCAAAGCTATCTCCAATCCTTTGCGCTGCCCTATGGTATAGAATGGGAATCCTTTGTGCTGTCCGAGCTTCCGTCCGGCGGCATCGATAAAATATCCTCCTGTCACTTCCCGGTCTAAGTCGGGAAGTTGTTCACGTAAAAAGTCCCGATAGTCTCCCGGTATGAAACAAACTTCCATACTCTCTTTTTTTTCGACTTTTTCGTGGAATCCTTTTTTCTCGACGTATTGTTTTATTTCCTCTTTGGTGATGTCGCCTAACGGGAAAATGGTTCTGGCAAGTTCCTGCTGTCCGAGTCTCCACAAAAAGTAAGATTGATCTTTTTTAGGATCGGCGCCCCTGTTTAGTATGAAGCGATTATTTTTCCGTGAAATCCGAGCATAATGTCCGGTGGCGACCCATTGGCAATTCAACCGGTCTGCTTCCTGCAAGAGGTAATGCCATTTGAATTGTTTATTGCAAAGAACACATGGGTTGGGAGTATTCCCTTTTAAATATTCGTCGGTAAAACTTTTTATGACCGTTCTCTTGAAATCGTCTCTTACATCGAGAATGTGGTGTTCTATTCCTATCTTCTCTGCCAGTTCTTTGGCCTCTATGGCAAATTGAGGAATCGTTTGTCCTTCGTTCGGGAAATGTCGGGGTAAATCCCACATGCGCATGGTGAGACCGATTACTTCGTACCCTTGTTCTTGTAATATCATGCATGCGGCAGAGCTGTCTATACCTCCGCTCATACCTATCAATACTCGTTTGTCAGAATCCATAGCGTTTCGTGTTGCTGCAAAAATGCGGAAAGGTGAAAACCGAATAAAATGTATTCGCTCATTTTTATGTCGAGTTGTATCCTGTTTCGCATCTATTGCAAAAATAGCGAACTTTTACGAAGCCAGGTACAATCTGTTCATAAAAACGTATCTGTTGAGAATGTTAAAAAACGGGGAGTTTTTGGACGTCTCATGGGAAAAAGAGTATCTTTGAAAAAATATTGGGAATATAAGCGTTTAGAATATTACCTCTATTCGGAATCAGCAAAATTCTTTTTATGGTGGGGGAATAGACAACTAAGCGCCTACGCTTGTTATATGGACAAGCGTGGGCTGGTTGTTTATCCACCAAAGGTTTTGCTGAACCTCGAATAGGATAAACTATCAGGCTCACGCTTTTTTATTTTAAAGTTTCGTGAGTCTATTTCGTTTAGACGAGATTACGAAAGAGGGGATTTTCCTGTTTATTTTCTGCGAAAAGACCATGAATTGAACTTGTGGGCTACTTATTGGGTCATAGCCCTTTTTTCTGAGAATTGTTTGGTTAAAAAAAATCGCAGAAAAGAGAAGAGAAAGCTGTTGATTTTACGGCTTTCTCTTCGTTATTTTTCCAAAAGTACTACGGCATAAGCAGAAATTCCTTCCTCTCTTCCTGTAAAGCCTAATTTTTCGGTAGTAGTGGCTTTAATGGATATATCTTCAAGATCGATGCCCATACATTCTGAAAGTGTTTTTTGCATGAGAGGAATATGTGGGTTGAGTTTAGGGCGTTCGGCACAGACCGTTATGTCGGCATTTCCTATCGAAAATCCTTTTTCTCGAATGAGCTCCACGGTCTTTTTTAGTAAAATCTTGCTGTCTATGTTTTTATATTCGTTGGCCGTATCGGGGAAGTGAAATCCTATGTCACGCATGTTCGCCGCTCCGAGCAGGGCATCGCATAAGGCATGGATAAGAACATCTGCATCGGAGTGTCCCAGGAGTCCGAGGGTGTGCTCGATACGTATTCCTCCTAACCATAATTCCCGTCCTTCGACCAATTTGTGGACATCGAATCCGAAACCTATACGTGTTTTCATCGTCTTCCCAGAAGGTCTTTAAGCCCGTCCATGTCGAACGAGAGGGTGAAACGAAGTGTTTGATCCAAAGGACTTGTTTGTGCTGTTGCCACCATATATGCCGCATCTATTTTCAATACGTTCAAGGAAAATCCGGCTCCGAAAGAAAAATATTTGCGGTTTCCTTTGTATTTGTTTTCGTTAAAGTATCCGGCTCTCAGGAAGAATTGTTGATTGTAAGAATATTCGGCTCCTATCGAGAAGTTTATTTCTCGAAGCTCCTCTTTGAATCCTCCCGGAGCATCGGTAAACGATTTGAATATACCGGATATAGGTGAGGTATTTTGCCATTTCTCTTTGGCTTCTTCATACTCTTCTTCTGTTTCGTAATTGGAAACTTGGGGGGTAGAAGGAACTAATAATTTGTTGAGATCGAGGTTCAACGATAGTGTGTTATATTCGGCTAATGGAAAAAGAAACGATGTACCTATTTTCAAATTAGTAGGTAGGAATGCGTTTTCATTACCTCCGTCATAAGATACTTTGGTTCCGATGTTGGAGATATTGAAACCCAAAGACCATTGGCATTCGTTACGACCTATGATGGGATAAGTCGTGTAGTATCCCGATATATCGGCAGCGAAGGCCGATGCACCCGATGCATCGGAAACACTCGATTCGTCATAATGAAACCCTAAGTCGGAATAAATGTAACGGAATACGACACCCATAGAAAATTTATCGGACAATTTGCGGGAATATCCTACATCGAAAGCCATTTCATAAGGGGTTATGCTATTTTGTGCGTTTCCTTGATTATCGGTGAGTACGATTTCTCCCAATGAAAAATAGCGTAAAGAGGCACTTAATGCCTGTAAATCGCTGCTTCCCAATTTCCAATACCCCGCTAAATAGGCCAAATAGATGTCGTTTACCAGTTTGCGTAACCACGGTGTGTACGATAGAGATACACCTGCTTGGCTGTAAGCGAAAGCATATTTGGAAGGGTTCCAGAATTGAGAGTTTGCATCGGGGTCGGTGGCGACACCTAAGTCACCCATCGATGCTCCACGAGAATCGGGAGTTATGCTTAGCGAAGTGACTCCTGTATTGATAGGGTTGAATTCATTCTTGGTCGAATTTCCGTTGGCTGCAAGGGCATATACCGGCAAGAATAGCGATACAAGAATAATTGTTATAATATAAAAAGACAGTCTTTTCATCTTTGCTGACATTACGAATTACATGTATATAATAAACAGAGAATCGTGGGGATTATTGCGTGATAACCACGATTTTTTTAGCGGGTGTAACGATTGTCCCGGCAGATGTTTCGAAATAACCCTTGCAATAGTATTGACCGGCGGATACTCTTTTTCCGTTGTTGTCTTGGAGATTCCAGGTCAAGGGGAACGGGTTATTCTCGGTCGTGTCATACGACCAGATTTCTTCGCCTAAGGTGTTAGTAACAGAGATTCGGGTATGTTTCGATTCTGTGACGTCGTTCCCGTTTTGGTCCTGACACGAGATTGTCGCTCTTTCGGTCGCCGGTTCTTCTTCAAGGGAGATAGTATATGTTTCGCTGTTCTCTTTGACTTCGAAAGCTATGGTTACTTCCGATGAATTTCCTAAGGTGTCGAATACTTTGAATGTAAGTGTGTGCAATCCGTTACTCAGTCGAGGGAGGGGGTATATGAATTCTCCTTCGGGAATCTTGCTTTCTGCGATAGGCTTGTAATAGCGAGCGACGTTTTCTTCGATACATGCGCCATCGAGCGATAAGGTCATTTGTTTGCCTAAGCTGTTTCCGTTCCATATACCGGAAGGGTCCGAGAATTTACAAACGAACGTGGCCGGATTGTTTACTAATATTCCTTCGGTGAAGGAATCGTCGTTAATTCCGGCGAACTTGATGTCGGGGCCTTGTATATCTTCTGTTATCGGTTCGACAGCCGTGCTGACGATTAATTTATCGGTATATCCGTTGGCTTCTCTGCCCGATTCGTCATAGGCGTACAAATTTAGCAGCCCGGATTTTCCGGAATGTGAATTGTCAATCGGGAGTGTGACGGTGATTCGGAATGTCCCGTTTTGTATCGTGCCTTTACCGGTAGTCAATAAATCGGGGCGATGCGTATAAGTCCATGTTTTTTTGTCTTGATGTGCCAATGTGGTGAACTGTTTTTCTTTGTCATATAGGTTATAGTATATATAACCGTTGAAATCGGAAAGTAGCTCGTTTTGGTGAGATCGTATTTCACCCTCCACCGTATAATTTTTGCCCGGAATCATTTCGATATTTTTTTCGCCGCTATTTCCGTTTATGCGGGTAACTTGTATGGAATGTTCGGGGTAAGCAAGTTTTAAAGCCGGATCTCCGATAAGAACGTAGTTGAGTTTGTTCTTGTCGATTTCGGTGTTGAAATCTTGTTTAGCCAGTTTTAAAACATCTCCGATTCGTAAAGGAGAACCATTGGAATCCCGTTCTAAGAGTCGCTTCATTAATCGTTGATTGATCTTATCGTTTCCATCGGTATAAACCACACGGGTAGTCGTTATTAAGGCTATGGCTCCGGCAGAGGGGTTGAGGAATACGTTCTCTCCGGCTGAAACGTCTTCGGCATCGAATTGGCAGTAGTCGCATGTGATGGTGATAAATAGGGGTAACCGCGTATTGGTAAGATGGTCCATTTCATATCGGGAAAATAATCCTTCTCCGGTAAATCCTACTTCGGGGTCGTTGTGCCCTATATAATTGAAGACGAGCATACCTTCATTGAATTGTTTCATCAACTCCCGATTGGCTTCGGGGTATTTTTTTGTTTGGGGATCCATGTAATAGGAGTCGATGTATATTTTATTCACTCTGAATCCCAATCTCGGTTGAGAAGTATTTTTGAGTAAAAGGGTGTCACTTCCTCTATCGGCTTGTTCGGCGTGTATCGCTTCGTCTCCATCGTCGGCAGCTATGCAGATATTGTTTTTCCATGAGGAGAAGTCTTTGTCGTGTACATATCGATATAGTTTATCTACTACCAATCGTGCGTTTTTAATCGAGGAAATGGGAAAACGACCGATTCCTAAACATACTTTATCGACCTTTATTTCTTCGCCCGAATTGTTTTCCAAGAAACCGAAATAATCTTCTATAACGAATGATTCTCGTTCGTCGATACTTGTTTTCGATTGGTAGGTAAGTAACATGTTGCATTCGGGTGAATGTAACTTTTCCATAGATTTGCGGTTGTTGTAAGAACCGTCTCCGAAAAGAAGCAGATAACGCGGACGAACGTTTTCATTACCTTCGGCTCTGTCGTAAAACATTTTCATTAATCTTCGATAGGCCGAGGCATCGGGTGTTCCCGATGAAAATTCGTTGAAAATTTTTTCTTGTTCAATAACTGCGACGGTTAGTCCTTCTTCTCTGTGCAGCTGAGCTACGCGTTCGGCTTCTGTCTGTAATGCTGCTGGGGTGATGATCGTTAGTTCGGGGATATTCAATGCGTGTAAGTTTTGGTTTTCGATTTGCCGTACGAAGGACGGAGAAGGAAAATTTTGTTCCGGGTCGAACGCAATGAACTCTCTGAGTTGAGCATCTTCTGGTGTAAATGAGGTTGTGTTGTTATCGAATGAGGTTGGCATGTTTTTCGGTCTATGGGGCGTAGTGACGTCCCAAACCAATGTTGTGGCTGTACTGTTTTCTATTTGGTAATAATTGTCGGTTTGCCGGTTGATAAAACGAAAGCAGACTTGCCCGTTGTATAATTGTAACTTACGTTTATAATTGAGTCTGATGTAATCGAGATATGCCGATAGGGTTGTTCCAGTACTGGCGTAGCGAAGGCTTATCGTTGATTCTTCCTCGGCTCGGTTCACTGTTTTAAGTGGGGAAGCTACTCGAAGAAATTCATGGCTATCGTAATATTTTGTGATTTTGTTCGAGGTATTGGTCGGTAATTCGGTCCCATTGTAAGAAATGTGTATATACCCTTCGCTTCCACTGATTTTTGCTCCGAAAGATACTCTTATTTTTATCGGAGAGGGTTGTGCTCCCGATAGGTGAAACGTGAAGTCTTGATTCGAATTCGATAGAAAATCTTCACCGAAGAAATTTTGTCCCGTTTTGCCTACCGATATTAATTCTTTTTCGTGTAGGGCATAGTCGTCGAATACGGTAATCGGGGTATCGATTTCGGTCGGTAAGGAAGATGATATGGTAGGAAAGTCGGAAGATTCGATGTTTCTATCTGTCAGGAAATAGCAGGCATATGTAGAATAGGGGTGAAGCCGATGTACAAATTCTTGACTGGCAGAATCGAAAGACCATTTGGTAGTGCCTTGCGAATAAAAATATAGTTTGTTGTTATGCCGCCAAAGTGGAATTTGCGGTAGGTCGTCTATGTAGTTATCGCTGTTTGCAAATAGTTCATCGATGACGGTTCCTCCATATCCGAACAGTTTTATTTTTGAAGGGTCTGTAAAACCCCAAGCCCTCAAAGAGTCTTCTGTTATTTGGTAAATTCCTGCATCGGTTGTCGATATCTTTACCCAATTGCCTTCCGCTAATATGGAGTTTTCCGCATAGTCTTGTCGATCTCTTCCGTATGTAGGTTGGAGTAAAATATAAAAACAAGCTATAATGGATAATATTCTTTGTTTTTGTGTTCGCTTAATCGTATGAGGCATTGGTATAAACTAATGGCTATTTAACAAAAAAATCAAGAACTTTTGTTTCTTCCAAATACCCTTCGAGATGGTCTCCTATTTTTACGGGTCCTACTCCTGCCGGTGTTCCGGTAAAGATGAGGTCTCCTATTTTCAAGGTATAGAATTGGCTGATATAAGCGATGAGTTCATCGATGTGGAAAATCATATCTTGACTATTGCCTTGTTGTACTTTTACTCCGTTTATAAACAAAGAGAAATTTATATTGTCGGCTTTGGGTGTTTGTTCGGGTAATGGAATGAATTTTCCGATGGGAGCCGAGTTGTCGAATCCTTTTGCAATGTCCCACGGATTTCCGTTTGCCCTTGCTTCGGCTTGCTTGTCCCTGGCCGTGAGGTCGATGCCTACCGTTACAGAGTCGTAGTATCGATGTGCAAATTTACTGGCTATGTTTTTCCCTAATCGGGAAATGTGGAAAACCAATTCGGTTTCGTATTCGATACGGTCGGAGAATTGAGGTAAAAAAAATGGCTTCCCGTCTTTTAGTAAAGCCGTTTCGGGTTTAAAAAAAATGATGGGATTTTGAGGAGTTTCTTTTTGGTTCATCTCTGCATTGTGTCCTCTATAATTCCAACCGACGGCAATTATTTTCATGAGATTTACTTGATATTATTTAACCGATTGAACATAACGGCTAAATGAGCATAAATAGATGTGTTTTGAATAACTATATGTTTGGGAACTCGAATCCGGTAAGGGGTAAAGTTCCAAATCGCTTTGATACCTCCGGCTATCATCTCTTCTGTCGCACTTTGAGCTTTGTCTATCGGGACACCCAACTCTTTTTGCTTTTGAGTGAATTGAGACAGGGGATATACCGGAATATGATTAATGAAGGTTCCTGTCAACTCGGGTTTGACATCGAACCCGGCAACGACTTCGAGACCGTATTGCGACAATCCCGAATCTTGCATGAGCGCGGCCCCCAAACTTCCAACTCCGAAAATGAATGCTTTGTGCATAGACGTGAATCCGAGAAATTCTTCCAGTACTGCGACTAACGAATTTATTTCATAACCGACACGTGTTTTCCCCGAAATATTGATAAAAGAGAGGTCTTTGGCTATTTTCGACGAATCTACGCCTATTTCCTTTGCTATTTGTGTGGAAGAAACATATTCTTCTCCTTTTGTTTGTAGCAATTTTATATAAGCCAAATACCACGGAAGCCTGCGAAGCGAAGGCTCCGGTAATTTAATTGTAGATTTCGATTCCGAATTATACATCTTTTTGACTGTTTGATATACAAAGATATAACAAAATACTGAAATTTGGTTCAAATATTTTTTACTCGATCCCTTAAAAGGGATCGGCGATGTATATCCTTGTCGAAGAAACAGTCTATTCTCTGCCGGTCACACAGAGTTTTTTCGAACGAGTGGTTTCGTGTTCGTTATCGGTCGATATAATCGCTTTGTACAAGTAGATACCACCGGGAACCCGAGTTCCGCTACCGTCGGTCAAATCCCATGTAATCGGGTAAGACTTGTACATGTCGGAGAGGCCTTTCCCCGTATAACGCCATACTTCTACTCCCATCAGATTATATACCGATATGGTTACGTTTATCACGGCATCCGGTCTGTTGTGTCTCAAATAGAAATTTGTCGAAGTGCTGGCCGGGTTACGATCGGCATACAAGTCATAAATAACAGGTTTTAATCCGGCCTTTACCGTAAAGCCTATTTCGGTTTCCGACGAATTGTTTTCGGTGTCCCACACTTTTAATCGTAAAGAGTGTTCCCCTTCGCTCAGTCCGCTCAAAGGGTATGCGATAAACCCTCTGCCGAATTCGCCCAATGCAGGTTGGAAGTAAGAAGATACGTCGGTATATACGGTTTTATCGTCTAAGGTAATAGTCATCTGATGCCCGATACCGGCATCGGATATGTTTATTCCCGATTCATCATACACCTCGGCCATAAACAGAGGCGATTCGTTGACCGTATCACCGTATTTGAACTCTTCGGAGTTGAGGTAGGCAGAATATATCTGCGGACCTTCAAAATCTTCGTTCGAGTCGTCGTTAAATCCTCCTACGATAAAGTTGGATTCATTGCCGTTTCCCTCTTGACCTTCATCGTTATAGCAATATAGATTTATCAATCCCTTGTCATCGGCAAAGTTGATTTCTCTCGGGACTTTGAATGAAATTTCAAAAATGCCGTTGACGATAGAGTCTTTTCCCACATAAAGGCGGTTGCTCCTTTCTTTAAATTCTATGGCTTTGCCTTCCTCTCCATAGCCGTGGGTTACTACGGTTACTTCGGAATCATAGACCGTCGGACAGATGATACCGTTATAATCGGTCGCTTTTTCTCCGCCGGGGGTATATATCTCTCCCTTTATAGAAACGGAGTCTCTCGCTTGTATGGTCGGTGTGGTTTGAGTGATGTCATGCCCGTTTATTTCGGTTACCTTAATTTGGTAATCGGGGTATAATAATTTTAGAGCCGGATCTCCCAATAGGGTGTAGTTCAATTTGTTGCTGTCTGTTTGTGCAATGTTGCATTTCGCTTCACGCAATATGTCGCCGAGTCGTGGATACTCGTGATTTTCATTTTTTTTGAATATTTGTTGCGCTACACCACTGTTGAGATAGTGATTGTCGCTGATATAAACGACTCGGGTCGTGGTGATGAGGGCTATACCTCCTCCGTTCGGATTCAGGCAAAGGATTTCTCCACCCGATGTTTCTTCGTGATCGTAACGTCCGAAGTCACAAGTCGCTGTGATAAACAGTGGCAACCTTTTTAAATACATGGATTGAATGTCGCCTATATTCAACAAATCTTCATGTGTCCATGCCACGGTACTGCCGTGACCTATATAATCTACTACGAGAACGCCGTCATCTAAAATTTGTAATAATTTTTTCTTGGCCGAAGGGTATGTTCGTCCCGTGGAGCCTATTTCTGCCGTGTAAGCATCCGTGTAGACTTTGTTGATGAAACAGTGGGCATCGCTATTCTCCATAATGCTGCAAATCTCTTCGGCCTGTTCCATGTGAATGGCATAATTTTCATCGTCGGCGACGACAAGAACCTGATTTTTCCAAGAGCCCTTATCGTTATTCTCTATGTAATTGTATAATTTGGATACCACATCTTTGGCTTCTTGTTCGCTTTTTATGGGCAAACGGCCTATATTGACACGGAGTTTATCCGACGCTATTCTATTCCCGGAATCGTCGTCGAGGAATCCGAAGTAATCGTCTGTCGTATAGGATTGACGTTCGTCTGTTCCGCTGCCGTGCTGGTATGTGAGGAGTGTGGGGTATTTCACATATTTACCGGTTTCTCCTATTTTTCGGTTATCGTATAATCCTTTTCCAAAAAGCAACAGGTATAAAGGCTCTCCATCGAGGCCGCCTTTTCGATCGAAAAACATTTTCATCAGTCGTCGATAGGCTGTCGCATCGGGTGTTCCCGAGGAGAATTCGTTGAAT
>ENA-OOQP01001099-OOQP01001099.1-human-gut-metagenome-genome-assembly--contig:-NODE-1099-length-10361-cov-3.327673_pt1 | contig 10361 bp, 8 predicted proteins | sample MGYA00241266_ERZ501171 | MGnify/ENA primary metagenome ERZ501171 (study PRJEB25962, sample SAMEA2042501) | human gut metagenome | biome: human gut; feature: human-associated habitat; material: faeces...
CATACGTCTTAACTCCTTAACTTCCTTAACTCCTTTAACTTCCTGATATGCGAAACTTCAGTTGGATATATATAATTAAGAATATGGAAAAGTTGAAGGAAATGCCTTTTGTGGACAAAAATCCAGTCTTCCGTATGCTGGCTGAGATAGGTGACCTCAGAAAGCTCACTCCTGAGGAGCGAGAGCTGTATGACGAGGACATCAAGGTGATGCGTGACCTGTATGCCACCCAGAAATGGGAGGAGGAGCAGAAGCGCATGGAAATAGAAAAGGGAAGAGCTGAAGGAAGAGAGCAAGGTAGAGCTGAAGGAAAACTCGAAATTGCCAAGAATTTTCTTGCCATGGGTATACCTATGGATAAGGTTGTTCAGGCTTCGGGTCTGACAGAGGAGCAGATATCTGCCTTGATGAATTAGAAATTTAATGAATTTGAAATATTAATAGGCTGAAATAAAGTTGAAGAGGACGCATTATAGTGATGTAATATTGTATCTTTTGGTGTGTCCTTTTCTGATAAAATTATTTGTTTTTTTAGATGTTTGATAGTGCTTTTTTCTCAAAAAAATCCTTGATATGTTTGTTGATTTCAAAATAATTATTACCTTTGCCACAGAAAATTAGCCTAAGATATTGTGTGCGGTATAAATAACCGCTTTCAGATATACAACAACTGTTTTCTATAAAATAACTACGTTAACGAACCGACAATTAGACATCAGGTTTATCTTCACTTCGGTGCAGGAAGTATTGGCTCACACCAATAGTATGGTGGAGGAGCTGTTGCGCAGAATTGTGAAGAAGTACGCAGCGCTCAAGAGGCGTTGCGAGCAGAAGAAATGTCTGTTGGCTTTGAGTGTGGCTTGGGCCTTGGCGGGCGAGGCTGCAGACGGTAATGAGGCTGTGTTTGAGCATATTGACGAGTCGATTCATGCCCGTCAGAGTATGGATGGACAGTATCTGCTGCCTTCCGCTTCGCTGATGGGTTGCTATCCTATTATGGTGCAGGGTGATCCTTTCGTGTTTGATTCCGAGGGTACTACGATGGAGATGATCATGTGGGATTTCTATGCGGTGCTGATAGAGCATGCGTGGGCGCCAGGTACCATCGGGCAGTTCTTCTATGATGTGGCTGATGAGCATCAGTGGAAGGCTTACGAAGTGGAGTCTCAAATGCTGCGCGAAAAATCTGCCTCTTCCTCTTCTCCTTCGGTTGATTCCCGGTTCTCTGAGGGGCTTCCAGATGCTTCTCTATCTTCTGCCTCTCCAGCCTTTAGTTCAGAGTCTCCAGCCTTTAGTTCAGAGTCTCCAGCCTTTAGTTCAGAGTCTCCAACCTTTGGTTCAGAGTCTCCAGCCCTTGGTTCAGAGTCTCCAACCTTTGGTTCAGAGTATTCTGCCTTCAGCTCTGAACCTCCTATGGTTCCAAATATTTCAGAAAGAATAACTTTGGAATCCTGGAGCGAAACTCAGGAATATCTGATGGAGATGAGGATGCAACTTGTAAAAAGTATTCAAAATATCAATCAGGTTATAGAAAATATGAATCATTATATCAAAAACAATACAATTATGACGAATGACAACGCACAAGTAAACAATCAGGTTTCAAGCGATGCCCTGGGCGGCATCCACATTCATTTCGGTGGTTCCTTTACCAATTATGGTACCTTGACCGGCAATGTAGTGAATCACAACTATCCTTCTGGTCAGCAGAATCCGTCTCAGAACGAGCAGCAATCTCAGAATGTTCCTCAGTCTCAGAATGCTCCTCAGTCTCAGAATACTTCTCAGTCTCATAATGAGCCGCAGAATCCGTCTCAGAACAATCAGAAAACGGATTATGCCGGTTCTTCTGTATCTGCTCCATCTTCAGCTTCTGGTGCATCCTCGACTCCAGCTCCATCTTCAGTTTTTGATTCATCCTCTATCAATTCTGTGCTTATGAGTGCGAAAGGCAGGCGCATACTGGATGCGTTGCGGGATATCCACATTCTCGACGAGCATTATGCGCCCGTAAATCTTTCTTGGGCGGAGATGGGGTATCTGGCTTATCAGATAGCATTCACGCTGGCGATAGACAATCTCTGGCAGGTGATGGGAGGCTTCTGGGGAAAGAATTCCAATTCGCTCAGAAGCGGATACAATCGGGCCAGACAGATGCCCAGCATTTCTGCCTTTGACGACCGGATCAAGGAGATTTTCAGATAAGCTATCCTGATTTTTCAGCCTGATTATAGCTTTATCGAGCCTGTTTTTCGATTCCAGCCTGATTATTGCTTTATCCAGTTTGTTTTTCGATTTTTCAGCCTGATTTTCATAGTTCAGACAACTTTTTTTTAGTACTATGTAGTACGACCGTACCAAGTACGTACTAAATAGCTTTGATTTTTTCGCAGTACCTTTGCCCACGGATTTCAGAACGAGCCGAGTTCTGAGGTTCGTGGGCTTTTCGTGTTATGCCTTGTTGGCAGAATTTTCGGAGAGTATCCACCCGCTCTTTTACAAGGTTGATACAAAGAAAAAGATTTTGATAAATGATGACATAATTATTACTCAATTTCTGAACTTGTGAAACTTGAATTGATTATGTTTTCATATTTGTAATAACATGAATTATTAATACATTAAATTTCAATAAAGCTTATGACAAAATATCATTTTATTGCTCGCGGCAGTCTGGCCGTGGAGCTCAACAATGCCATTCATGTGATGGTATTCGATAATCCTGAGTTTGGTCAGGTACGTACGATACTTAATGAAAAGGGAGAACCGCTTTTCTGTAGTAAGGATGTTTGCGATGCGCTTGGGTATTGCAGATCCAATCAGGCTGTATATCAGCACGTTAACGAACATGATGCAGTGAAACACTGTATCGCCTCCAAGATTCGGGTGAGCTATAGACACCGCAGAGAAGTGATTCAGAACCGACTGATGATCTTCGTGAATGAGAATGGACTCTACTCCCTCATCTTCGGTTCCAAAAAGAAGAGTGCCCAGCGATTCAAACTCTGGGTTACCTCCGTGGTGCTACCTCAGATACGCAAGACGGGCGGTTATATCCCGGTGAACCAGGGCGACACGGAGGAGGAGCTGCGCCAAAAGGCGGAAAGCGTCTTCAGGAAAACCGAAAACATGCTGAGGAGTACCATCGAGGAGAAGACGAAACTCATCGCCGAACAGGATGAGCGCATCAGGCAGCTCAACGAGAAGGTGGGGCAGCAGGTGGTGAAAATCCAGAAGAGTGCCGAGGAGATTCTCTCGCTCGAAGGGGATATCGACCGACTGATGCCGAAGGCTTTCTATGCCGACAATGTGCTCGACTCCATCTCCTGTTTCACCACCACTCAGATAGCCAAGGAACTCGGGATGACTGCCCAGGAACTGAACCGTGCGCTCTGTTCCCTCCATGTGCAGTACTACCAGAGCGGTCAGTATCTGCTCTATGCCCACTATGCCCATCAGGGTCTTGCCAAGAGCCGTACGAGATATGGCACGGAGGAGGTTTGTCGGGGCGGCAGGTATGCTGCTGAAGCGGGATCTCGCGTGAAAACCCAGATGTATCTCGTCTGGACAGAGAAGGGTCGCCGCTTTATCCACGACCTGGACCGAAGTCGCCTCCGCCTCTTGGGTTCCTATTCCGATAAGGGTTAAATCTTGTTAGTTTCATTCATTGGATAGTATCATTCATAGGATGACATGAATTTTTTATTCATCCGTGAAATCCGATGAAGAAAATCTATGAAGAAACGAGACTTATACCCCTCACTGTCGTTAAAACTTGCAAAAAAGGTGGTGGGTTCTATATGACCCCCCACTTGCGTTAAAACTTGTGAAAAGGGTGGTGGGTTCTATATGCCCCCCACTTGTGTTAAAACTTATAAAAAGGGTGGGGGGTTATATAGAACCCCCCAAGTATTACTAAAACTTCTAAATAAATGATGAAAAAAGAAAATGAAAATCAGCGATTCCGTATCGCTTTCAATGGATTCCGGGGCGGCAATAAGGGGAGCATCACTTCCCAGCCTCTCTCGGAGTACGACAAAACCATCCGTTACCCCTGGGTACACGATGCGATATTGCAGATACGAGGCGAAAAGCCCATCCGCAGTGTCAACAACCATGATGCTACAGCACTTGCCAAGGCTCAGCAGCGCATCAAAAGCCAGTTGCCCTTCCGCAGTGCCCATTATTACCAGTTCAAGGATAATAAGCGCCGCCAGGCAAACATCATCCCCGAAAGCTTCCTCTTTCAGACCACCATTGATGTGGACGAAAAGGAACTCGTAGAAAAGGCTTTGGAGCGGGCGAAGCTGCTGGATTCCCTCGATTTTATCCCTGATGATACAGGAGAACAAGGAGCATCAACTGCTGCCGGAGGGTCTGATGATGAGGATGGAAACAGAGCAGCTTCTGGAGGTTCTGATGCAGAGAATGTAAACAGAGCAGCTTCTGGAGGTTCTAATGATGAGAATGTAAACAGAGCTGCTGCTGGGGGTTCTGATGCAGAGACTGTAAACAGAGCGGCTGCAGTGGGAAATCATGACGGGGATGAGGCTGTGACGGCAGACCAAAATCCCGAGAATGGACAGAGAAATCCCGAGAAGGGGCAGAAAAATCCCTGGAAGGGAATGCTCCTGCATTTGGAGTATTCCGCCCGCAAGAAGCTCCATATCGACATTCGTATGCCGATAGGCATGACCATCGAGGAAGCGCAGCGAGCCTATTGTCAGGCATTGGGCGTACCGTGTGACGAGAGCTGCTTTTCACCCGAACGCATCATCTTTATGACGGATGCAGACTCGGAAATCTACCGTTCCAGCGATTGGTATGCCCTTCTGCCAGAAGACGAAATCAATCTCCGAAGGGAAGCCTTCCGCAAACGAGGTCTTGACATCGACGGACGGGCTTTGAAACAGGGAACTTTTGCTTCTTCATTCGCCCACTCGTCCGGAAAGGCTCCTCTTTCAGGAAGCAGCCAGTCGTCCGGAAAGGCTCCTCTTTCAGGAAGCAGTCAGTCGTCCGGAAACGCTCCTCTTTCAGGAACCAGTCTGTCGTCCGGTAATCCCTCTCTTTCGGAAAAAACTTCACAAAATCAAAAATATTTAAATTCAGAAAATCATGACAATCAACCGTTACTTTCCGGTGATAAGACCGGAGAAAAACAACCAGCTGTGGGAGGCGTTCAAGTTCCTCCTCATCCTGCTCCTCATCCTGCTGATAGCCACACCTCAACTGCTGTTGGCAGTGCTCCTGCTCATCCTGATGGGAGCCATCATGGAAATGATAAGAATCTTATCGCTTTCGACCTCTTTAGGGCGCAGGCTGGGTTGGCAGAAGTAGATATCAATGCCGTAGGTTCGCGCCACTCCTCGCTCCTCGCCATCATGAGTGCCGGAGCCAGCAGGATGATGGGCGAAGAGGAACTCAGAAGGGTGGTGGAGCAGCGTATGCCCGCCTTTGCACAGGAGCGTGACTGCCAGCAGCTCATCAGCGACTTCTATGCCCGCTATCACGACAGTTGCAAGCCTATGTCGCGCGAGGTGATCCGCATCAATGCGCAGGCTGAAAGGCTCGGCAGTAAGGAGATGGCGCAGCAGAACCAGGAGGAGGACTATCCCGCACCGCCTCCGATGCCCGAGAAACTGCCCGCTCTCATCGCCCTGCTCGTGAGTCGCACGCCCGAAGTCTATAAGCCTGCCGTGGCACATGCCGTGTTCCCGTCGCTCGCCACGCATCTCTGGAAAACCCGCTTCAAGTATATCGACAATGTGGAGCATGAGGCCACGCTGATGACCTGTCTGCTTGCCGGAACAGGAGCCGGAAAATCGTGCGTGCAGATGCCTATCAGTTATGTGATGGAAGACATCCGCAAGCGAGACCGGGAAAACCTGGCAAGGGAGAAAGCATGGAAGGACGAGGTGACCCGGAAGGGTGCCAACAAGGACAAGAGAAAGCGGCCGGAGAATCTCGTGATTCAGGAGATAGATGCCGACATGACCAATCCTGCTTTCGTGATGCGAACGGCAGAGGCACAAGAGCATTTTCTCTATACTTCGCTCAATGAAATAGACCAGTTTGATGCACTCCGTGGTCAGGGCAACCAGCAGTTCCGCATCATGTGTCTTGCCTTTGATCCAGCCAACCAGTATGGTCAGACCCGCGTGGGCACATCCAGCGTTACGGAGCGCGTCACCATCCGCTTCAACTGGAATGCATCTACCACCATCCAGAAGGGTTTGCGCTACTTCTCCCGTGTGCTCACCGATGGTCCTATCTCGCGTATCAATTTCTGTACGATACCCGAAAGAGAGATCGGAGCCGAGATGCCCGTCTATGGCTATTATGGCGATGATTTCCGTGAGGCTCTGCGTCCTTACATCGAAAATCTCTGTAAGACGAGCGGACTGGTGGAGTGTGATCAGGCCTTCCAGCTCGCCCTGAAACTAAAGGAGGAGAATGCTGATTTTGCCCGCATGACGCAGAACCGCATCTACGAGAATCTCAGTTTCCGAGCCAATGTCATCGCCTATCTGAAGGCCTGTGTGCTCTACGTGGCCAACGGTTGTAAGTGGGAGCCGGAGATGGATGAATTCATCCGCTGGAGCCTGCGCTACGACCTCTACTGCAAGATGCGTTTCTTCGGAGATGCCATTGCCAAGGCCGAGGATGGGGGCGTGAAATCGAGCCGTCGTGGACCAGCCAATCTCCTGCAGTTGCTGCCTGATGAGTTCTCCTATCAGGAGGCAATGGCCATCCGATTGGAGTATGGATTGGGACAGAAGGGAACACGAGTGATGATCAACAACTGGGTTCATCGGGGATATATTGAGCGGAAATCGTTCCAGTCTGCCAGTCAAGCTAAGACCGATGTCAATTTCAGTAATGTCAGTTTTGAAAATACCTATTTTATCAAACTAAAATATAGAAAAGATGGAATTAATATTGAAAAGAATTGCTAAGAAAAAAGAATATACCATCGGACGACTGTATATTCTGGACGATGAGGATATGGAAGTGGGTGTCAACAACCGCGGAAAGTCGGTGAGGACCCTGAAGAATCCCGACCAGCTCAATCGCCAGACCTATTTTTGTGATACATTGGAGCCTACCTGGCGCAATCTCTTGGGCGTGAAGTTGCCGCCGCAGCTGGTGAACGAGTCGTTGGGACGCCAGTCGAGCAAGAAGGCTCGCAAGGTAGTGGGGTTGACGGCCATTCCCGAGGGCAGTTATCCAGTGGTCATAACGAAATCGCCCCGCTTCCGTCGCTGGCTTCCGCTGCTGGTAGGCGTGCCGGGATTTAGTGGCATACGCATACATAGCGGCAACATGGCGGCAGATACGCGAGGCTGCATTCTTGTGGGTGAGAACACGATAGTGGGCAGGTTGACCTCCTCTCGTGCCACGCTGACGAAGCTCATCACCACCATCATGGCGGCGAGCGATCAGGGCGAGGCGGTCTGGATCACCATCGTCTGAATCTTATTGTTTACTTCACTAAAATCTTCTTGACGGCACCGTTGCTCATCTTAACGATGTTGATACCCTTGGTCAGCTGAGCTTTGCGGGTACTGTTGGCGCTATAGATAGAAGTAATTTCTGCATTCTTGAGATTGTCAGAGGTATTGCTGATTCCGTTAGTGATGTCCTCAATCGCTTTATTGGCATCTGCAATAGTTGCCTTGAGCTTATTGATGTCAGCATTAGAGGTTTCGAAAGTACCCTTGGCAGTCTCCTGCAATGCAGTTTTGATAGCGCCCAGAACAGATTCCTGATCGTTCAGCTTCTCATTCTTGAGCAGGTTTGCAGCCTCAGTGAAGAGGGAAGTATATTTTGCATAGACATCCTTCTGGTCGGTAGAAATGAAATACCAGTCGTTGTTAATAGAAGGCTCCAGACTTGCCTCGTAGTTTTCGCCGCTGACACTGAAGTAGGCAGTTTCAATACCACCCAAAAATTTTTTTCTACTTTTAGTGAGTTTATAGCTATTTTCTGTAGAACCTTTTACGATGGTAAAATCTGTTGCATCTTTGTCGTCAGAAACCTCTGCATGCCACTTATTGATTAGAATTACAACAGAGATAGGTTCCAAGGAAAGGCGATCTTTTGTCTCGTTATCGCAGGTGAAACTACGAGTTTCATCGCCATCAATCGTCCAGACGTCCGCATCCTTGATATTTTTCACGGTAGCAGTCTTGCCGGTGATAAAAGTCTCGGTAGCCACGTTGTAGATGTAAGCCTTCTGGCCATTACCAACGAGTTCTACAGGTTGGAGCCAAGAGCTTTCAGCAGCAGGAGCGAAAGTTTCATTCTCGTTGCTACCATTTTCATTGCCTTCAACAGTTGGCCATATTAGCCAGTGTGTAAATTTTCTTCATTTTTACTTATTTGATTATTTATTATATTGAATACAATTCTTACCTGTACATGGGATGCAATTCTTTCCTGAATGGGAGATACAAATCCCTTGATATGGACTATAAATCTCTGTTTACTAAGAACTTAAAGATCATATCGTTTACTTTCTGGCTGCAAAATTACGAAAAAAACTCGGAGAAACCAAATAGTTTCTAAAAAAAACTCTTTTAAAGGTAAAAAAAGATAATGAAATGACAAATGAGAAAGACAAATGACAAATGAGAAAGACGATGAAATTAGAAATGAGAATGGGAAATGAAGAAAGAAATGGAAGGGGGAGGAAAGAGAAGCAAAAAATACTCCCAGAGAATTCTCTGGGAGTATCGCCTCGCATAAAAGCTGTCTCACGACAGCAATACGCCAAAAACAAAATGCTATATTTTTAAAGTTTATGCTTATTAAAGAGAAATATCTTATAAATCCCAGCCCACTGCACTGGCACCGAGTACCGCAGCAGAGCTGCCATCGAGAGTAGAAATCAAGAACTTAGCCTTGCCCTTGAAAATTTTCAGTACACTCTTGTCGTAAGATTCCTTGAGAGGCTTCATCAGGAGGTCACCAGCCTTGGTAAGACCACCGAAGAACACGAATGCCTCAGGAGAACTGAATGCAGCGAAATCAGCGCAAGCCTCACCCAGCATCTTGCCAGTGAAATCATATACTCGCTTAGCCAAAGCATCACCCTTACCAGCAGCTACGCTGACATCATAAGAAGTAATGTCTTCTGGCTTCATATCGCGAAGTAAAGATGGCTCTTCACTCTTCTCGAGGAACTCACGGGCTGTGCGAGCCACACCAGTAGCAGAGCAGTAAGCCTCCAAGCATCCCTTACGGCCGCAACCGCAGAGACGACCTTCCTCGCCGCGAACCATGATGACATGGCCCAACTCGCCTGCGAAACCATCGCAGCCATAAACCATCTTACCATCAATCACAATGCCAGAACCAACACCCGTACCGAGTGTCACGTCGATGAAATTCTTCATACCACGAGCCACACCGTAGGTCATCTCGCCCAATGCAGCAGCGTTGGCATCATTGGTAAGAGCCACAGGCAGACCACCCAGCGCATCGCTGAAGAGCTTAGCCAAAGGCACTACACCATCGTGAGCCCAAGCCAAGTTAGGAGCGAACTCGATAGTTCCGCTATAGTAATTGCCGTTAGGAGCACCGATACCCATCGCCTTGATCTTGTCGATACCACCCACGGTATCGATGATAGGCTGGAGAGCCTCCACGGCAGCTTTTACATAGTCATTTACATCATCATAACCACCTGTCTTGATAGCAGTAGTAGCTTTTATTTCGCCACGTGCATCTACGATGCCGAATACGGAATTGGTACCTCCCAGATCCAAACCGATTACATATGGCTTAAGTGCATTCTCTGTCATGTTTTTCTTTTATTTAGTTAGAATTATGGTGCAAAGATATAAAAAAGTTTGTAACAAACAAAGTTTTACTCGAAAAAATTACAAGATATGGCCTTTTTTTTGTAACTTTGCGCCTTGTTATGAATTTAGTGTTTCCGATTCAGATAAATATACTTGATTTCATATTCAAGGGAATTATCATAGGTGTGATTGCCTCAGCCCCGATGGGACCTGTTGGCATCTTGTGTATCCAGCGCACTTTGAACAAGGGCCGCTGGTTTGGTTTCGTAACGGGTGTCGGTGCCGCTTTCAGCGATATCGTGTATGCCCTCTTCACGGGTTTGGGAATGAGTTTTGTGATGGACATTGTCAATAATGCCCAAAACAAGTTCTATCTGCAGATTTTCGGAGGCCTTCTGCTCCTGGTGTTCGGCGTATATTGCTTCAAGAGCAATCCTACGAAGAACATGCATCAGAGCAGCAAGAGGCAGGGCACGCTCTGGCACAATGCCATCACCGCCTTCTTCGTTACGCTCTCCAATCCGCTCATCGTGTTCCTCTTCATGGCCACCTTTG
>ENA-OOQP01001105-OOQP01001105.1-human-gut-metagenome-genome-assembly--contig:-NODE-1105-length-10284-cov-2.448235_pt1 | contig 10284 bp, 7 predicted proteins | sample MGYA00241266_ERZ501171 | MGnify/ENA primary metagenome ERZ501171 (study PRJEB25962, sample SAMEA2042501) | human gut metagenome | biome: human gut; feature: human-associated habitat; material: faeces...
CCCTCCGCAGCATTTGATGACGGAAGACGGGCGTACCGTGTTTGAGGAAGCTTCGCAGGCATTTGCTCATTTGCGTGAAATGGAAGCTGAGATCGAACGGATGAACGGTGAACTGGCTACACGTACCGATTACGAGAGTGATTCGTATATGGAACTGATCGAAAAGGTGGCAGCCATGAGTGAAAAGTTCTATGCCATCGACATGACTCATTTCGAAGAAGACGTGGAGAAGGCGTTGCTCGGACTGGGATTCCAGCGTGAAGATTTCGACCGTCCTACGAGTGATTTCAGCGGTGGATGGCGTATGCGTATTGAACTGGCCAAGCTGTTGCTGCAGAATCCGGACGTACTTTTGCTTGATGAGCCTACCAACCATCTGGATATTGAGTCTATTCAGTGGCTGGAAGATTTTCTGATCAGCAGTGCAAAGGCCGTTGTGGTGATCAGTCACGACCGGAAATTTGTGGATAACATCACGACCCGTACCATTGAAGTTACGATGGGACGTATCTATGATTACAAGGTGAACTACTCCCAGTATCTGGTGCTTCGCAAGGAACGCCGTGAACAGCAGATGAAGCAGTATGAAGAACAGCAGAAGATGATTCAGGAAACCAAAGACTTCATCGAACGTTTCAAAGGAACCTACAGCAAGACACTCCAGGTGCAGAGCCGCGTGAAGATGCTTGAAAAGCTGGAACTGATTGAAGTGGATGAAGAAGACACTTCAGCCCTGCGTCTGAAGTTTCCTCCGTCTCCGCGCAGCGGAAGTTATCCGGTTATCATGGAAGGAGTCGGAAAGTCATATGGTGACCACGTCGTGTTCCGGAATGCCAATCTGACGATCGAACGGGGAGATAAGGTTGCTTTTGTGGGTAAAAACGGAGAGGGTAAGTCTACTCTGGTGAAATGTATCATGAATGAGATAGATCACGAAGGTACACTGACACTGGGACATAATGTACAGATCGGTTATTTTGCCCAGAACCAGGCTTCCCTTCTTGACGAGAATCTGACCGTATTCCAGACCATCGATGATGTGGCGAAGGGAGAAATCCGCAACAAGATCCGCGATCTGCTGGGAGCTTTCATGTTCGGAGGACCGGAAGAATCCATGAAGAAAGTCAAGGTGCTTTCCGGTGGAGAACGTACCCGGCTGGCGATGATCAAGCTTTTGCTGGAACCGGTCAATCTGCTGATTCTGGATGAGCCGACCAACCATCTGGACATGAAGACAAAGGATATTCTGAAGCAGGCATTGATGGATTTCGACGGAACGCTGATTGTCGTTTCACACGACCGTGACTTCCTGGACGGGCTGGTTACGAAAGTATATGAGTTCGGTAACCAGCGTGTGAAAGAACATCTTTGCGGAATTTATGAGTTCCTGGAAACGAAAAAGATGGAAAGTCTTCGTGAACTGGAGCGTAAAGGAGGCAAGGCTTGATCCCCTTTTGGAATCGACCGCTCGTTGAGGCTGAATCGACCGTTCGTTGGGGCTGAATCGACCGCTCGTTTGAGGCGAATCGACCGCTCGTTGAAACAACATCGAACAATACGATATTTTCTGTGAAAAAGCATCCGGCTGATGTCTTTTCTGCTTGAAATGGCAGGGTCATCAGCCGGATCTGTTTTTATAAATTGCCTTTCAGTGATCAGGCATCTTTCAGTAAAGTCTGTACGATGCGCTCGGCAGTACGTCCGTCCCAACGGTCGGGCAGGGTAGTGTGCTTCCATTCACCGTGCATCAGGTGATTCAGTGCTGCAGCAAGAGCTGACGGATCTTCACCGACCAGTTCATTGGTTCCGGTGCGCCAGGTCTCAGGGTGTTCCGCATAGCTGTTCAGTGTGATGCAGGGGACATCCAGGAAGGTGGCTTCTTCTGCAATGTTTCCCGAGTCGGTTATGATCCCTTTGGCCTGATCTACCAGGAAACCGAAATGCAGGTAACTTTGCGGCGGCAGAATATGAAGGTTCGGAGCATTCAGGCCGAGAGCTTTGACAGCAGTTTCTGCATATCCGTGCAGAGGGGCGATGACGGGAAGTCCTTCTGCCTTGTCGAGCAGGGTGCGGAGCAGTTTCTCTAGATTGCTGCGGCGGTTCAACAGGTCATGCCGGTTGAGTGTCAGCAACAGATAATTCTTTTTCCGGATGCCAAGACAGTCGAACCATGCCGGCTGACTCAGCCGGGGACGGTTGTAACGCAGTGTATCAATCAGAATATTTCCTACATGATGAATGTATTCGGGGATCATTCCTTCCTGATTCAGATTCCGGTTGGCTACCATGCCGGCTGTGAACAGATAGTCGGAAATGGCATCTACAATGGTACGGTTCACTTCGCGTGGCATGTTCATGTCGAAGGAACGGGTGCCTGCTATGAGATGAGCCACTTTCAGACCGCGTTTCTTGGCAACGATGGCACAACTCATGGCGGCTGTCAGATCATCCACTACCAGTACCACTTGCGCCGGATGATTGTCCAGTTCCTTTTCGAAGGCAAGCATGACGGCTGCAGCAATCTGGGAATAATCCTGTCCGCTGACTCCCAGATATGCATCGGGTTTTTCCATACCCAGATCGAAGAACAGAGATTCTTCCAGACTTGGATCATCTTCCGGTCCAGCATAAACGAGACGGTAAGAAATGTTCTTTCCGTTCGCTCCGGCGTTCTGAATCGCACGGCAGATCGGAGCTATCTTCATGAAGTTCGGGCGTGCTCCCGAAACGATCGTTATTTTCATTCTTCAAAAGGTTTAGTCATCTTTCCCGCAAATGTACATCTTTCTGCACAGATGCGCAAAGGAAGTTTTCAGATTATGGAAAAAGAAACACGGATTAACGCGGGCTTTATGATGGCCTGAGTCAATCCGTGTGACCGCATCCCGGAGCGGGATGCGGGAAAGGAGTGAAAAGTAATTAGCAGAGTTTGCGTGAACCGTCGCTGATCACTACATCGTAAACTTTCGGGCTGCGTCCGAATTTTTCTTTGAAGCGTTCTTTGGCAGTTGTGATGAATGTTTCATACAGTTCATTCTTTACCAGGTTGATGGTACATCCGCCGAAGCCGCCTCCCATAACGCGTGAGCCGGTTACGCCGCAGTCGAATGCGATATCGTTCAGGAAATCCAGTTCTTCGCAGCTTACTTCGTAAAGCTTGCTCATGCCGTGGTGAGTTTCATACATCTTCTGACCTACGGTTTCATAATCACCTTTTTCCAGCGCATCGCATACATCAAGTACACGCTGGATTTCTTCGATCACGTATTCAGCACGCATGTAGTCTTCTTCGCTTACTTCACCTTTGACAGCATTCAGCATTTCCATGTTGCAGTCGCGCAGGAATTCTACTTCCGGATGTGTCTTCTTGATGGCAGCCACTACATTTTCGCAGCTCTGACGACGTTTGTTGTATGCTGAAGAAGCCAGTTCGTGTTTAACAACAGAGTCAACCAATACCAGACGGTATCCTTCGGGTTTGAACGGGAAGTACTGGTATTCCAGTGAACGGCAATCCAGACGGATCAGGCTGCCTTCCTTACCGAATACAGAAGCAAACTGGTCCATGATACCACATTTAACACCACAGTAGTTGTGTTCTGTAGCCTGTCCCACCTTTGCCAGTTCGAATTTGTCGATCTTGTTGTCGCCGAACAAATCATTCAAAGCGAATGCGTAAGTAGATTCCAGCGCTGCAGAAGATGACATACCTGCACCCAGAGGAACATCACCGGCGAAAGCTGTATTGAATCCTTTTACGTCTACACCACGCTTGATCATTTCACGGCATACGCCGAAGATGTAGCGTGCCCAGCTTGCTTTCGGAGCGTCTTCTTCGTTCAGACCGAATTCTACATAGTCTTTCAGGTCGATAGAGTAAGCGCAAACTTTGTCTTTTCCGTTAGGTTTGATTTCTGCAATCATACCTTTATCTACTGCGCCGGGGAATACGAATCCACCGTTGTAGTCGGTGTGTTCACCAATCAAGTTAATACGTCCCGGAGATGCATATACTGAGCCTGTTGTACCGTCGAAATGCTTAATGAAGCGGCTTCTTACAAATTCAATGTCCATAATGATAATGTATTTAAGGGTTAATTTTCAATTGGTTCGTTTTTAGGATCATTCAACGGGGATATCCTTGTTGACATTTTTGCAGCCTACCAGTCCGTAGAACAGCAGGTAAGCCAGCATGAAGATGATCAGCCAGTAGCTGGCCATATAGCCGACTGCATCGGAGATGACCTGCTGGAGCAACGGGAAGATACCGCCACCCACAACCATCATCATAAAGATACCTGATGCCTGTGCGGTGTATTTGCCAAGACCTTCAACGGCAAGATTGAAGATACCTCCCCACATGATAGATGTGCAGAGACCGCAAAGTACGAGGAACAGTGCACTGATAGGAACTTTCGGAGTTTCCAGAGAACGCATCACGTCAGCCGGTGTCATGTGAGAAGCACTCAGCAGTTCTGCCTGTGCAGAAAGGCTTTCTTCAGACGGGTTGGCGATAAATGCGCTGATTTCATTGGCAGGCATGCCGGCATTAGTCAGGATTTCCGTTGTCTTTGCAACCGGATCGTATACCATGGTCGGTACGTTGATACCCACATTCTTCGGAGTGAAGATAGCGATCAGAGTGAAAAGAATAGCTGTTGTAGAAACGGCAATCAGCTGAGTACGGGTAGAAACTTTACCGCTGATCACACTACTGGTCAGACGGCCTACCAGCATCAGCAGCCAGTAGATTGCAGTGATGGCACCACCGATGGCTGCACCATTGGCCAGGATACCGGCTCCCTTGTCGCTTGAGTCAGCCAGGTAGAAGTTCAGGGTACCCGGGATACCGATTTCAATACCTACATAAATGAAGATACCGATAACGCCCAATACGGTGTGACGGAAGCTCCAGGGGCTGTGTGAGAATTTAACCTTTTCTACTTTACCTTTTCTCAGGTGAGGTTCCGGAATGCTTACAAATGAAATGATGATAAAGGTTACAGCGAATACACCCATGGCGATGAAGAGCAGGGGCACAACGTCTGTCATGGCAGTTTTCGGAGTTACGGTTCCGATCAATACACCTACGAAGAGCGGTGTCAGCGTAGCAGAAAGTGAGTTGACAGCACCACCCAGCTGGATCAGCTGGTTACCTTTGTTACCGCCGCCTCCCAGAAGGTTCAGCATCGGGTTTACTACCGTGTTCAGCATACATACACTGAAACCGCAGATGAAAGCACCCAGCAAATAGATGATGAAGTTCATCTTGATGGAATATTCTCCCAGTGCGAATACTTCGGTTTCTGCGCCGAAAGTACTGGACAGATACTGTACCAGCAAGCCTACGAAACCGACAGCCATGGCAGTCAGTGAAGTTTTCTTATAACCGATCTTGACCAGCATGTTTCCGGCAGGAATACCCATGAACAGATAGGCCAGGAAGTTCATCATGTTTCCCATCATACCCAGGGTGTTTGCTCCTGCATATTGGTTTTTCCAAATGGTACCGAAAGGAGCGGCCAGATTGGTTACGAAGGAAATCATTGCAAAGAGGAAGCACATGGCAACAATTGCAATGAGATTACCGTTTTGTTTTTGTTGATTCATTCTTTTAAATAATTATAAGTTGTTATTAAAGGTTAGTTTCGATTATTCTTCTACGCCAAATTTGTAAATAGTGACCTGATGATAGGTGTCGCCCGGGTTCAGGATAACCGGCGGGAAATGTCCCTTATTGGGAGAATCCGGGAAATGTTGTGCTTCGAAGCAGATAGCACTCCGTTTGGGGAAGGTTGCTCCGTGCCAGCCGCTGAAACCGTTGGCCCAGTTGTGTGTATAGACTTGTACGCCCGGTTCAGTGGTATATACTTCCAGACTGCGTCCGCTTTCCGGTTCCACACATTTGGCTGCGAAGGTCAGCGTACCGGGTTCCTTCTTGTTCAGCACGTAGCAATGGTCATAACCGGCTCCGTAAACCAGCTGCTGGAACGGTTCATTGATGCGGCTTCCCACTGTGTGCGGTGTGCGGAAGTCCATAGGAGTTCCTTCCACTTTGGCGATTTCGCCGGTCGGGATGGAAACTTCATCCATGGGGATATAAAAGTCTGCGTTGATAGTGACGATGTTGTTTTCCACGCTCGGAGTGGGATTGGCAAGTCCTGCCAGATTGAAAAATGCGTGGTGTGTAAGATTGACGATGGTCCGTTGGTCGGTAATGGCTGAATAAGTAATTACCAGTTCATTCTGGTTGGTGAATGTATATACAACCGTTACATCCAGATTTCCGGGGAATCCTTCTTCTCCGTCGCGTGAAAGATAGCGAAGAGTCAGGCTTTGCTTACTGGTCTGTTCTGCATCCCATACGCGTGCGTGAAAACCGGTAGGTCCTCCGTGCAGGGAGTTGGGTCCGTTGTTGATGGTCAGCTTGTATTCTTTGTTGCCAAGTTGGAACTTTCCTTTGGCAATACGGTTACCGTAACGTCCGATCAGTGTGCTGAGGAAAGGTTCCGGGCTGTTGATGACTCCTTCAATGGAATCGTGTCCCTGTACCACATTGGCCAGTTTTCCGTTTCGGTCGGGAACCATCAATGCGGCAATGGCTCCTCCGTAATTGGTGATGGCTACTTCAGCACCTTTATCGTTGGAGAGTATAAACAGATCGGTTTGTTTACCGTCAATTGTCTTCTGAAAGTCAGCCCTTTTGAGGCCGCTTAAATTGTCTTCTTTGTAAAATGTGTCATTCATATATTAAAATGTTTAATTTGTACAATGAAATTTCTATGCAAATAAAAAGATTTTATTCAAAATACCCAAACATTTTGTTTGAAAAGAAATTGCGTTATTTATTTAAAGATAATAAATCGGCCACAATGAAACTGCTTCCGCCTACAAAGATGAAGTCTTTTTCCGTAGCTTCACTTTGGGCAGCTTTCAGTGCTGTGGCTACATCCGGATAACTTTCTCCTTTCAGGCCATGGGATGCGGCCAGTTCTTTCACCTTGTCGGCCGGAAGTGCACGCTGTACACTGGCTTGAGTGAAGTAGTAGCGGGCTTCTTTGGGAAGCATGGCGAGTACTCCGCTGATGTCTTTGTCGTTAACCATTCCGATAACGATGTGAAGGGTATCATAAGTCTGGTTACAGAGTTGCTCCACGATATAGCGGATACCTCCGGTGTTATGTCCTGTGTCACAGACAATGGTGGGGTTGGAACCCAGTTTCTGCCAGCGGCCCATCAGTCCCGTAAGGCTGCATACATGAGCGAATCCTTCACGTACGTTGGCTTCACTGATTGAATATCCGGCTTGCTTTAATTGGCGGATGGCAGATAAAAGTGTATTGGTGTTTTTTAACTGGTAATATCCTCCCAGCTCACCCTGCAGGTCGGGATAATCACTGGTTTGATAAGTCCAGGTACCGTCTGCATTCTGACGGGCATCTTTCAGCAGCTGTTCTTCTTCTGCAAAGATCAGGGGAGCATGAGCTTTCCATGCTTTTTCTTCGAATACCGGACGGGTTTCAGGGGTCGTTTCTCCGATGACTACCGGTACGTAATCTTTGATGATACCTGCTTTCTCTGAGGCAATCTGTGCCAGGGTATTTCCCAAAAACTGCACATGGTCAAAGCTGATGTTCGTGATCAGGCACAAGTCCGGATGGATGATATTGGTGCAATCCAGTCTGCCTCCCAGTCCGACCTCCACAACTGCTACATCTACCTGCTCTTCTGCAAAATAATGAAAGGCCATGGAAGTGGCCAGTTCGAAGAAAGAAGGGTGAAGCGGCTCGAAGAAACGCCGGTGCTTTTTGACGAAATCAACTACAAACTCCTGGGGAACAGGCGTTCCGTTGATTCGGATCCGTTCACGGAAGTCTACCAGATGTGGAGACGTGTAGAGTCCGGTCCGGTAACCGGCCGACTGAAGGATAGCTGCCAGGGTATGTGAGCAGGAACCTTTACCGTTGGTTCCTGCTATGTGGATCGTACGAAACTTCTGATGAGGGTGACGGAAATGATCATCCAGAGCATACGTATTGGACAGTCCTTCCTTGTAGGCAGCCTTTCCTATATGTTGAAAAAGAGGAGCGCTGTTATAGAGATAGTTAAGAGTTTCCTGATAGTTCATAAATCCATTCCTTTTTAGGTTATGGTCGCAAAGATAGCGAGAACTGGCGGATTTTGTACATGAAAACAGGCAAAATCATATCTCGTCCGGCCAGGGACAGGGCTTCCCGGTAGCTTTGAAAGAAGGGCGTTGTCCGCCGGAACTGCGCAGAAAATTGCCCAGATCTTTTGACAGGCGTTTCACGACCTCAGGATGGCTGGCTGCCAGGTTGTGCTGTTCGCTGATATCAGCCGGAATATCATACAGCTCTTTTTGTCCGGTTTCGTAGAAATAGATGAGTTTCCATTTGCCCTGACGGATGCTGCAGGTTGCTCCGATTCCGGGTCCTGCTTCTCCCCACAGGTTGGGGCAGTTCCAGTAAAGGCTCCGTCCTTCCGACGGGTCTCCGGTCTGTTTGAGCAGAGGGACAAAACTTACTCCGTCTATTGTTTGCGGGACTTTCCAGTCTGTGATGCCGGCCATTTCGAGAATTGTCGGGAAATAGTCCTCAGCCAGCAGATAGCGGTCGCACCGGGAAGAGGGCTGGGTAACTCCCGGCCAGCTGACAATCATCGGTTCACGGATTCCGCCTTCGTAAGCCGATCCTTTACCGCAGTTGAGAGGAGCATTTTGGGTGTAAAGCGGTTCATCGCGCCAATGACTTCCGGTTGCATAGCCTCCGTTGTCCCCCATAAACAGAATAATGGTGTTGTCGGCCTCTCCGTTTTTTTCAAGCCAGTCCATGATATCTCCCAGACTTTTGTCCATTCCTTCAATCAGGGAAGCGTAGGCAGCTTCTTTATCCGACATTCCTTTTTGCTTGTACTTTTCGAAATATCTGGTGTCCTTATCAATCGGAATATGGATGGCATAGTGGGACATATACAGATAGAACGGCTGATTGTATTGTTTGGCTTTGTCCAGTGCCTTCAAAGCTTCCTGAGTCAGGGCCTCTGTGACGAAGGTTCCTGTTTGCCAGTATTTCTCCAGTCCGGGTACAGACATCAGGGAAGTGGGGTTTCCCTGTGCGTCGTGTCCGTAGTTCAGTTCGCTCAGGTAAGTGGCCAGTCCTCCCGCGGCGTGTCCGGCAATGTTTGTCTCAAATCCGAAGTGACAGGGATCTTCCCCCGGGGTGTCAATGGCCCCCCAGTGTGCTTTCCCACAATGAATGGTATGATAGCCGCTTTCTTTCAGTAACTGAACGAAAGACTTGGCCACGAACGTATGACTGGTTCCGCCGGTTTGTGCAATTCCGTTCCAGTTCCATTCCGGCAATTGCAGCGTTTCACTTTCAGCATCGGTCGAGCGGTTTTTCTGTAATGTCCAGTTGGTTACCCGATGACGGGCTGCATTGGCACCGGTCATCAGGCTGCATCGTGTCGGCGAACTGATGCTGGAGGCATAGGCCTGGGTAAACATCATTCCCTGACGGGCCAGACGTTCCATGTTGGGAGTTTCATAAAGCTGGTTATAGGGTGTCTTCTCTGTCCAGAAAGGCAGGGAAGTATCCTGCCATCCCATATCATCGACCAGAAAGAATATGATGTTGGGACGTTTGTCTGGCTGGTTTTCGGCTGATTGTGCATACAGGGAAGCGGACAGCGGAAGTAGTCCGAATGTCCCTAATAAAATTTTATTCATGTGCTCAGTTGGTTAAGGTTCTACATGATAAATACTGAAATTGGTAATGCAAGGATTACCCTCGCTTTTTTCTATGACGAGGCGGAACGCGTCAGCTTCAACGGCGGGGAAAGATTCAATTCGCTTATGGCCGACAGAGGTTCCCCGGGCAATAGCAGACCATTTTCCGTTCAGGCGTGCTTCTACCCGGTAAGCGCGGATTCGTTCTCCCTGAGTAATGTCTTCCTGAATGATGTAATAGTTGGCTTGTGTACCTTTCCCGGTTTTCAGGGTCAGTGCTTTCTTGCTTCCGCTGGTTTGGGCCAGAGGTTTTTTGAAGCGTCTGTTGATTTCCTGTCCCCATTCTTGCAGACGTTTGACATCCTGCTGGGAAATCAAGCCTTCCGGATTGGGAGTCAGACCGACAATCAGTGTAGCATTTCTTCCTACTGATTTTTCGTACATATCCATCAGGTTGCTCAACGGATAAACAGCCTTGTCGTCATCTCCCGGTTCCCAGAACCATTCGTGACGGCCGTTATATCCTCTCACCGGAG
>ENA-OOQP01001108-OOQP01001108.1-human-gut-metagenome-genome-assembly--contig:-NODE-1108-length-10214-cov-2.142042_pt1 | contig 10214 bp, 8 predicted proteins | sample MGYA00241266_ERZ501171 | MGnify/ENA primary metagenome ERZ501171 (study PRJEB25962, sample SAMEA2042501) | human gut metagenome | biome: human gut; feature: human-associated habitat; material: faeces...
CCGACGAGATTTGGCGGACTGTTTATTTATATATGAATAATAGTAAAAACTCCCCTTAATTTTAAGGAGAATTTTTATTCTATCTATTTGCTCTTTTTTGTTGTTTTTCTTTTTCTAGTGGTCTTCTTTGCACTTGTTTTTCTTCTTGTTGGTTTAGCTTTGTTGTTTTCTTTTTCTTCTGTTCCAGGCTTATTCCAAGAGATGTAGTCACATGTTGCTGGGTTGTTTTCGCAGATGTAGTAGCTTCTTCTTTTCTTTGTTTTTCTTATTTGAACTTTTCCTCCACATTTAGGGCATGGTTCATCTATTGTTTCTACTAAAGGCTTTGCATTTTGACATTCTGGATATCCTGGGCATGCTAGGAATTTTCCGTATTTACCATATTTTATAACCATCATTCTTCCACATTTTTCACAAGGTATATCTGAAACTTCATATTCAAGTTTTACATGCTCTAGCTCTTTTTCTACCTTTTCAACAGTGTTTTTAAATGGTCCATAAAATTCTTGTATAACCTTTTTCCATTCTTCTTTTCCCTCTGCAATTTTATCAAATTCTTCTTCCATTTCGGCTGTAAATTTAACATTTAAAACATCTGGGAAGTTTTCTACTAATAGCTTATTTACTACTTTTCCAAGTTCTGTTGGGTGTAACTGTTTTTGTATTTTTTCAATATACCTTCTTGCTAGTATTGTTGTAATTGTTGGTGAATAAGTACTTGGTCTTCCTATTCCTTTTTCTTCTAGTGTCTTTACTAAGCTTGCTTCAGTATATCTTGGTGGTGGTTCTGTAAAACTCTGCTTTGTTTCTATTTTTTCTTTCTTTAATTCTTGATTTTCAGTAAGGTCTGGAATTGTTTCAAATTCCTCTTTTTCTTCAATATCAGCTGTTTCAACATATAGTGTCATGAAGCCCTTGAATTTTAAGTTTTGTCCATTTGCTCTAAAGTTATAGTTGTTGGCTAATATTTTTACTGAAACTGTATCATAAATTGCTGCAGACATTTGGCTTGCTATAAATCTGTTATAAATTAGTCTGTATAATTTATATTGGTCATTACTTAAACTATCTTTAACCTTTTCAGGAGATAATTCGATATATGTTGGTCTTATAGCTTCGTGTGCATCTTGTGCATCTCCTTTTGTTTTATAGTATCTATTTTCATAATACTCTGGTCCATATTCTTTTTCAATATAGTCCTTTGCCCATTTTCTTGCTTCTTCAGAAATTCTTGTTGAGTCTGTTCTCATGTAAGTAATTAAACCTACTGTGCCCTTTTCTGGTATTTTTACACCTTCATATAGACCTTGTGCTATTGTCATTGTCTTTTTAATTGAAAAGCTTAATTTTCTTGAAGCTTCTTGTTGCATTGTACTAGTTGTAAATGGTGGTGCTGGAGTACGCTTCTTTTCTCCTCTTTTTACCTCTTCTACTATATATTTTGCTTTTTCAACATCATTTACAATTTTGTTTACTTCATCTTCTGAATGTATATCTATTTTTTTATTATCTTTTCCATAGAATTTTGCTTGAAAACTCTTTTTGCTCTTTGGGTCTTTAAGTTTTGCATATATGTTCCAATACTCTTCTGGTTTAAAGTTTTCTATTTCTTCTTCTCTTTCTACTATAAGTCTTACAGCAACTGATTGAACTCTACCTGCTGATAAGCCTTTTTGTACTTTTTTCCATAATACTGGACTGATTTTATAACCAACTATTCTATCTAATACTCTACGTGCTTGTTGTGCATCTGTTAAGTCCATGTCTATTTTTCTTGGCTCTTTAATTGCATTTTTAACGGCATCTTTTGTAATTTCGTTAAATGTTACTCTGCAAACTGTATTTGGGTCTATATTTAAAATATGAGCCAAATGCCAAGCTATTGCTTCTCCTTCACGGTCAGGGTCAGTTGCAAGGTATACTTTTTTTGCATCTTTTGCATCTTTTTTTAATGCTTTTATTAAATCTCCCTTACCTCTAATATTTATATATTGTGGTTCTAATGTTTTTTCATCAATTCCTAATTTTGATTTTGGTAGGTCTCTAATATGTCCCATTGATGCTACAACTTTAGTGTTACCACCTAAAAATTTCTTAATTGTATTCGCCTTTGCAGGTGATTCGACTATTACTAATTTATCAGTCATAAATATTTTCCTTTCCTATTCAAAGCTTTTATCCTATGAAACTTATAATCTCTTTTGCAAGAGTTTCTTCTTTTCCTGTATATCCATGGTCTGCACCATCTATATAGCCTATATCTAGCTTTTCGTTTTGTATTTTAGATTTTAGAATTTCTATCAAATTACTCAAATTTTGTAAAACTAAATCATGCACATTTCCCCATCTTAAAAATAGTGGAATTTGTATGTTATTTAGTTCTTTAAAGTTATAATCTTTATCCCAAAATCTTGCAAAATCAATATCTTTGTTGTATTTGAAATATCTTAAATATGATCGTACACAAATTGGGTGATCAAAACTTTCTATTGGCATTAAATCATTTAATTTTCCTTCTTTTTCTTTATTTTCAGCATATTCCATCATTTTCATATATTTATCTCCTAAGTCATACTTCTGGCAATCTGGAATGTCAACTAAAGATAATAGCATAATGCCTTTTATATTTTTTACATTATTTTCGTTTTTTAATTTGTTATAAGTATAAACAATTTTTGTGCAGCCCAAACTATGTCCTTGTAAGTATATGTCTGTATAACCTAGTTCAAGCATTTTGTTTATTGCTCCTTTTATGTCATAATATCCATCAAGCACATCTTCATACACAGAACCACCATTTAGTATTTTTTCTCCTGTTGTCTTTCTTGTGTATGTCATAAGTTCTGCTCCCCTGTTGTTAAATGCAAAATATGCTACTCCTGCATTTGATATTTCTTTTGATAAAATATCTTCTCTTCTTTTTAAGCAGTTGCTTTGCATACCATGTACTGATATTACAACTCTTTTTGTTGGGTTTGTAGGTCTTTCTAGCAAGCCTACTAGTTCAATTTCATCTTCTGTGTTAAAATATACTCTTTCTAGCATATTTCCTCCTTATTTTTGGCGACGCAATATCCAATTTGTTTTTGCTTCTACTGGAATATGTAATTTAACTTTTTGTCCTTCTTTTCCTGGATTTACAAATTCAATTGGCTCATCAGTTTCGGCATCCCATAACTTATCTATTGTAAATTTGAAGGCTTCTATTTGGTCTGGAATTATTAATTCTAATTTATCGCCTATTTGTAATCTATTCTTTATTTCTATTATACTCTTTTCTTTATTAAATTCCTGCACTTTTCCACCAAATTCGAAATTTGGGTTATATTGTTTTCCTTCATACTCTTGGAAATCTCGGTTATTTTTATCGTTAAAATAAAATGTTGTTAGTCCTCTTGTTTTTGTTTTTTCAAGTTCATTTAAGTATTTGGTATAATCATAATTTTCTGGGTCTTTTATATAATCATCTATTGCTGTTCTATATGTGTTTATAATTGTTGCTAAGTAATATTCTGTTTTAAGTCTTCCTTCTATTTTTAAGCTATCTACACCCATTTCAATTATTTCTGGTAATTCCTTTATTAAGCACATATCTTTAGAAGATAATATATATGTACCATGTTGGTCTTGTTCAACAGGCATCATAAGTCCTGGGTTATTTTTTTCTTCTATATATAAGTTATATGCCCATCTACAGCTTTGTGCACAATCTCCAAGGTTTGCACTTCTACCTGCTAGGAAGTCACTTAAATGGCATCTTCCAGAATATCCATAGCAAATAGCCCCATGTATAAACATTTCTATTTCTAGGTCTTTTGGTTTATTTTCCATAATAGTTCTAATTTCTTCTTTATTTAATTCACGTGCAAGTATTATTCTTTTTGCACCATTATTATACCAGAACTTGCTTGTATGGTAGCTTACGGTGTTTGCTTGTGTACTAATATGTATTGGTAAGTTTGGTGCTATTTCACGAACACAATCCACCACTCCACCATCTGAAACAATTACGCCATCTGCTTTTATTCTATCTAGCATTTTTATTTGTGCTTTAACATCATCATACATTTCGTCTCTTGCATAAATATTTAAAGGTACATAAACCTTTTTTTGAATAGAATGTGCATATTCAATTATTCTTTCTAGTTCGTTATCATCTATTTCTACTCTTGTTCTTAATGATAGTTTTGATGTTCCACAATATATTGCGTCTGCTCCATATTCAAAAGCAACTTTTGCTTTTTCGAAAGAGCCTGCTGGTGCTAGTAATTCTGGTATTTTCATTATCTTTCTTCTCCTTTATTTTTTGTTTCAGGTTTTATAAAATTATATGGTCTTTTTCCTAAATACTTTTGATGAACACTTTCAATATTTAATGTTGGATACATATGTTTTAGAGTTTCTAGTAATGTCAATTGTCTTAAATTTGGGTCTTTAATTCCGTTTCTAATACCACATGTCCACATTTCTGGTACGTTGTGTATATCATATATTCCTCTTGTTAACTCTTGTTGTATTTCTGCTACATTTTCATTTTTATATGTTGTATGTGCTGCTTTTCCTATTGTTGCATTTCTAGCTACTTCAAATGTTTTATATTGAATTTCTATATCTGGTATAACAATAAATTTTTGCTTACTAGCAGTATCTTCATCATGTTTTAATCTAGATATTGTATGTGTTGCAATATATCCATTAGGTTTATTATATCTTGTTATTGAAATTGGTGTTAAAAATCTTTCTAGATATTCTCGTATGGTTTTAAGCTCTGCTTCATCCGCTGCAAGTATTTCTGTTCCAAATACATCATCTAATTCTTTTTTCTTACCTGTTTTCGAATACTGGATATTTATTAAGTCATTATTTAAAGCAGATTTCGGAGATTTTATTCTTGCTGTTAGATTTATATTGTTTCCTATAATACCTCTTTGACTTAATTTGTCTAAACACATTTTTATGTAGTTTACTATATGAAGAAAAACCTTTTTTTGTATTTGTGTGTATTCTATATATCCTTTGTATAATTTTTTTTCATCATCTTCTGAACAAATTGATGATATATCTAGTTCTTTTCCCATATGGATTGCCCCTTTACATTTTTTTGCTTATTGCCAGTCCGTCTCCAACTTCTAATATTTCTGTTGTTAAGTTTTCATTTTCTGTTAATTCTTTTAGAAACTCACGAAGTCCTCTTACTGCTGTTCTTTGCTTGTGTTTATTGTAATCACTCATGACATATCCTTTGTATAGAACGTTATCTGCCACTATTATACCATGAGATGCAAGCATTCGTAAAGCTTCTGATAAAAAAATTGGATATTTTCCCTTTGCAGCATCTATAAAAACAACATCATATGGTCCTGTAAGTGTTGGTAATACTTCTAATGCGTCTCCTTCATAAATGTGTATTTTTTCTTCTAAATTTAAGTCTTTAATGTTTTGTTTAGCTTCTGAAATTCTTTCTTCATCTCTTTCGATTGTATCTATGTAACCACTATCGCTTAAATATTTTGAAAATCTTATTGCTGAGTATCCAACGGCTGTACCAATTTCAAGAATTCTATATGGTTTTTTATCTTCTAAAATTTTTCCAACAACTTCTAGTGTGTCGTCCATAATGATTGGAATGTGGTCTTCCAAAGCTTTTTCTTTTATTTGTTCAATTGTTTTCATATATTTTCTCCTAAAATAATATTAAAGAACCTTCTTTAACTTACTTTGTGTAAGGGCTTGAAGGTTCTCTTTTGATTATGCTTTTTTTGCTCTTGCTGCTAATCTTTCTCTTGTTTTTGTATCTAGTATTTTCTTTCTTAATCTAATATTTTTTGGTGTTATTTCTACTAATTCATCTTCTTCTATAAATTCTATTGCTTTTTCAAGTGACATTTGAATTGGTGGAACTAAACGTAATGCATCATCTGAACCTGAAGCTCTTGTGTTTGTTAAGTGTTTTTCTTTACAAACATTTATTGATATGTCTTCATTTCTTGCATTTAGTCCAACTATCATTCCTTCATACACTTCTACACCTGCACCTATAAATAAGTCTCCTCTTTCTTGTGCATTGTATAGACCATATGTTACTGATATACCTGGTTCGAATGCAACAAGTACACCTCTTGTACGTGATTGTACATCACCTTTATATGGTTCATAAGAATCAAATACACTGTTCATTGTTCCTGAACCTTTTGTATCTGTTAAGAATTCTGTTCTGTATCCTATTAAACCTCTTGCTGGAATTTTGAATTCTATTTTTGTATGTCCAATTTCTGCAGGTTCCATGTTTACCATTTCCGCTTTTCTTCTTCCAAGTTTTTCTATAACTGTTCCTATAGATTCATCTGGAACGTTTACAACAAGCAATTCCATTGGTTCACATTTTACACCATTAATTTCTTTCATAATTACTTTTGGTCTTGATACTAATAATTCAAAGCCTTCTCTTCTCATTGTTTCTATTAATACAGATAAATGTAATTCTCCACGTCCACAAACTTCAAAACTATCTGCAGAATCTGTTTCACGTACTCTTAAGCTTACGTTTCTTTCAAGTTCTTTAAATAATCTATCTCTAATGTGTCTTGATGTAACAAATTCTCCTTCTCTACCTGCTAAAGGTCCATTATTTACTGAGAATGTCATAGATACTGTTGGTTCATCAATATCAACAAAAGGAATTTTTTCTACATTTGTTGGGTCACAAATTGTATCTCCTATATTTATATCTGCAATTCCTGATATTTCAACTATATCACCAGCTTCAGCTTCTTCAACTTCTACCTTTTTTAGTCCTTTATATGTGAATAGTTTTGCAATTTTACCTTGTATTGTTTTATCGTTTTTGCATACAGTAACATTCATTCCAGTTTTGATTATTCCTCTTTCAATTCTTCCTACTGCTAATCTTCCTAAATAATCATCATATTCTATGTTTGATACTAGCATTTGTGCTGTTCCTTCTATACTGCATTTTGGTGGTTCTATTGTGTTTATTATTGTTTCAAATATGCACCTTACATTGTCTGATTCTTCGTCTAGGTTCATTTTCGCAATACCATTTTTGGCTGATGCATATATTACAGGGAAATCAAGTTGATCATCGTTTGCATTTAATTCTATAAAAAGTTCAAGCACTTCATCAACAACTTTTGCTGGGTTTGCACCTGGTCTATCTATTTTGTTTATAACAACTATTGGTTTTAAATTTAATGCTAAAGATTTTTTCAAAACTTCTCTTGTTTGAGGCATTGCACCTTCAAATGCATCAACTAAAAGTAGAACACCATCTACCATTTTTAAAACTCTTTCAACTTCTCCTCCAAAATCGGCATGTCCTGGAGTATCTACAATATTTATTTTTATATCATTATACATTACTGATGTATTTTTAGCTAGAATTGTTATTCCTCTTTCTTTTTCTATGTCGTTAGAATCCATAACTCTTTCAGCAACTTGTTCGTTTGTTCTAAATGTTCCACTTTGTCTTAGTAAAGCATCTACTAAAGTTGTTTTTCCATGGTCAACGTGTGCAATTATAGCTACATTTCTTATTTTTTCGTTATTCATAACTTATTCCTTCCTTTAAATTGTTTCATGGGCGGACACAAAGCCCGCTCATAAAACAGCAGGCATGATGTGTTTTTTGAAAATGGTAAGGCAGGTGTTTTTAACCTGCCTTATTTTTGGATTTATTTAATTTGTTTTGCAACTTCTTCAGCGAAGTTTTCTTCTCTTTTTTGTAATCCTTCTCCTTTTTCAAATCTTACAAATCTTTTTATTTCGGCATTGTTTTGGTTTAATAAATCTTTAACTTTAATGTCTGGATTTTTAACAAATGCTTGGTCTACTAAACAAATTTCTCCATAGAATTTTCCAATTCTACCTTTTACCATTTTTTCAGCTATTTCAGCAGGTTTTCCTTCATTCATAGCTTGTGCTTTTAGAATTTCCATTTCATGTTCTACAACATCTGCTGGAACTTCAGCTTCGTTTAAGTATTCTGGTCTAGCTGCTGCTATTTGCATACATACATCTCTTGCAACTTCTGATGTTCCTTTTGCAAATTCTACCATAACACCAATTTTTCCATCACCATGTGTGTATGTTTCAATTAGCCCATCTGTTTCGAATCTTGCAAATCTTCTAACTGTCATGTTTTCTCCTATTGTAGCAATTTTATCTGTTAGAATATCTTTAATTGTTTTAGTTTCATCAACTAGCGCTTTTTGTTCTAATAATTCTTCAACTGTTGCTGGATTTTTTACAGCTATATGTTTTGCTGTATCCGCAACAAATTTTCTAAATTCATCATTTTTTGCAACGAAGTCTGTTTCTGCATTAACTTCTAGTACAACACCTAGTTTTTTGTCTTCTGCTAGGTAGCAATATACTAATCCTTCTGCTGCTATTCTATCAGATTTTTTAGCTGCTTTTGTTATTCCTCTTTCTCTTAATAATTCAGCTGCTTTTTCCATATCTCCATCTGTTTCTGTTAAAACTTTTTTGCAGTCCATCATACCTGCACCTGTTTTTTCTCTTAACTCTTTTACTTGTTGTGCTGTTATCATATGGCTTTCCTCCTTTAAAATTATAAATTCAAACTCTATTATTGTAGGGGTCGCCCCTTTAGGTACGTCCCCTACATGTCTTTGAGTTGTTTGTTCGTTTTAATTAATTATTCTTCTACTGTTTCTGTTTCTTCTGCTACAACTTCTTCAATACTTGTTGGTTCTTCTGTTGCTATTTCTTCTTGTTCGTTATCTAATGCTTCTCCTTGTCTTCCTTCTATAATTGCATTTGCCATAACGTCTGTAATTAATTTTACAGCTCTTATTGCATCATCATTTCCAGGAATTGGATAATCAACGTCTTCTGGATTACAGTTTGTATCTACTAAACCTACTATTGGAATATTTAATTTTTTAGCTTCTAATACTGCAATTCTTTCGTTTTTAGGATCTACTACAAACATAGCTCCTGGCATTTCTTTCATGTCTCTAATTCCACCTAGATTTTTTTCTAGTTTTTCTTTTTCATTTTTTAATGCTGCAACTTCTTTTTTTGGTAAAACTTCGAATGTACCATCATTTTCCATTTCTTCTAATTTGTTTAATCTTGCAATTCTTGTTTTTATTGTTTTAAAGTTTGTTAACATTCCACCTAACCATCTTTGGTCAACATAGAACATATTGCTTTTTATTGCTGCATCTTTAACACATTCTTGTGCTTGTTTTTTTGTTCCTACGAAAAGGATAGTTTTTCCTTCTTCTGCAATATCCTTCATAAATTTGTAAGCTTCATCAATTTTCTTTGATGTCTTTTGTAAATCGATAATATGGATACCGTTTCTAGCTTGATAAATGTATTCAGCCATCTTAGGGTCCCATCTTTTTGTTTGGTGTCCAAAGTGTACACCTGCTTCTAATAATTGTTTCATTGCAACTACTGCCATTTTACATTCCTCCTTATTTGTTTTTCCTCCACATAGTTTTTTACATTTAAGAACACTTATTTATAAGCACAATCTTAAACTATAACTATATGTGCGTATTTTTCAACTTGTATATTATACCAAACTTTTATCTGATTTGTCAATATAATTTTTCCTATTCAACAAAAAATGGGGAAAATCCCCCATTTTCTTAATTATGCAGTTTCACTTTTATTTGCTTCTATTGGCTTTTTCTTTATTTTTATCCTTTTTGAAGTTTTATTCTCGTTTATAACTAGCTTTGGTCCATCTTTTCCTTCTACTGTGTCTTTTGTTATTATGCATTTTTCTATTTTTGGATTTGATGGTATATCAAACATTATATCTCTCATTATATCTTCTATTATAGAACGAAGTCCTCTTGCACCAGTGTTTCTTTCTATTGCCTTTTCTACTATTGAATTTAATGCTTCTGGTTCAAATTCTAATTCTACCCCATCTAACTCTAATAGTTTTTTATACTGTTTTGTTAATGCATTTTTTGGCTCTGTTACTATATTTATTAAAGCTTCTTTGTCTAGTTCTTTAAGAGTTGCAATAATCGGAAGTCTTCCTACAAATTCTGGAATCAAACCAAATTTTAATAAATCTTGTGGTAGTAATTGTTCAAATACTTTGTATTTATCTATGTCTTTTTTGCTTTCAATATCAGCTCCAAATCCCATTGATTTCTTACCAATTCTATCCTTGATAATATTTTAACGACCTCCGACAGCACCAC
>ENA-OOQP01001110-OOQP01001110.1-human-gut-metagenome-genome-assembly--contig:-NODE-1110-length-10208-cov-7.903083_pt1 | contig 10208 bp, 10 predicted proteins | sample MGYA00241266_ERZ501171 | MGnify/ENA primary metagenome ERZ501171 (study PRJEB25962, sample SAMEA2042501) | human gut metagenome | biome: human gut; feature: human-associated habitat; material: faeces...
AATATTGTTGGATGGTATAATACAAAATAGCATCTCTTACATAAGCATTATTAATATCCATAAGAGCCTCCTTTATGAGTATTCTATTATTGGAATGAGTGATTATCAAGAGAAGAAAAACATTACTGTGTTTGTATTATGTAGATAATAGAATCAAAGCAGGAGGTATAAACATATGTGTTATCTTATCGCGAAAAGAATGAATAAACCTGGATGTATGGCATAACAGACAGAGCCTGGAGAAGACATGGCAAAATTTGCAGATAGAATACAAGAAAAACTTGGATATGATATAGAAATTATTACTATCAGTAGGCCCCCTGCCTATGGAGAATATGAACCTTATCGTTTTGTAAGTAGTTATAAGGAGTTTGAAAAAGAAGCAAGTCTACTTTAAAAGGAATCCTGTGTGTTAAGGATTCCTTATATGCTTTATAAACTAACTTGTAATATGCTACTCGATCTTTTTATGCATTACCTTCGCATTTTTAAGACTTGAGCCTCTTAATAAGCTTGAAACAATAGGCTCCCATTAAACCCATACTACGTGATAAATAAAATATAGGAAATCCCTAGTTATTTTGAATCACCTAAGATATCAAATGTATTCTTGCCTTTTCTTTTAAACTCACTTGTCTATTTTCTGCAACCTCTCTATCCGTGTCGGAATATTAGCCTGCTGTTTCTTCATAATATCTATCTGCTATATATTCCGCTGACTCTGCCCACAGACCGTTTTCTGTTTCCTGCAACGTCTTATATGTTTCCGATTTATAGAATCGTAATACAGCTTCTTCAAAACTGATTTGAAAATGTTCCTGTAATAATTTCACTACATCTCTGATCTGTATACATACATTCATTGTAATGTCTTTTCCATTAAAACTATATATTTTCTCTGGCATAAGAAATCCTCCTAACCGGTTTTAGATATTCTAAGGCTTTTTCTGTATGATTGAAAAAAATACCTAACTCCTTTACTTTCCACAATCGTCATTTTCCAAATTATACTCCTTGAATATTCTATTCACAACTTCTTTTGGCGAATCGTTATTAACCTAAAGTGAAAAGTTAAATTCCACTTTAGGCGGGGCAAAGTTGCGTTTAGTCTTTCACTTCTTTCCAGTTGATTTTACTCTTACAGTTGAATTTACTTTTACACTTTCAATAGTTGAATTTTCTCCTTCAGGTATATAATTACTATGATGTCTGTTTCTCTATTTCATGAAAGGCTGATTATCATGGCTAAATCAAATAAGAATCTGCATCTTACTCTTTCAGAAAGAGAAATAATTCAGAGAGGAATAGAAAATGGTTCTACCAAGACTTCTATCGCTGCAACTCTTGGAAAGGATAAATCAACTATAGGCAAAGAAATCAAGGCACATAGAAAACATTCACATATTTGCAGCTTTGATCCTGCGTGCGCCAACAAGGACAGATGCAAGCATCACCATGTATGCAAGAACTGTGCTGACTTAGTAGTTTTTAAATGTAAGCGAAGAGACAGATCTCCTGGCGCCTGCAATGGCTGTCCTAAATACCAGCACTGTAGATTTGACAAGTTCACATATTCTGCAGATATCGCCAATAAGGAATATATGGCTGACCTCATTAACTCAAGAGAAGGAATAAATATGACATATAGCGAGCTTAAGGCTTTAGCTGATATCATTGTCCCTCTTATCAAGAAAGGTCAATCACCATATCAGATCATTACTTCTCATCCTGAATTGAATATTTCTGAAAAGACATTATACAACTACATAGAATCTGGCGTATTTAGACAGTTCGGTCTGCTTGATATTGATCTAAGAGTCAAGACAAGAAGAATATCAAAGAAGGATTCTGTCAAATATAAAAAAAGAGAAGACAGAAAGTTCCTGATAGGCCACACCTATGATGATTTCATCTCATATACTGACGATAATGACAACGTTAGTATCGTCGAGATGGATACCGTCTACAATGGACAAAGCGGTCCGTTCATGCAGACTTTTAAGTTCCTGTCTTACTCTTTCATGTTTATTATATACCATGAAGAGAAGACTGCAAAGGTTATGGTTGAAGGTGTAGACCTTCTTGAATCGATATTAGGAAAAGAACTGTTCCTGAAAGAAGTAGAAGTAATCAAGACGGATAGAGGTTCTGAATTTTCGGATGCAGAAGGACTGGAAAAAGATAATGATGGCAGCATGCGAACTCATGTCTTTTACTGTGATCCTATGGCATCACGCCAGAAAGGAAGTCTTGAAAACTACCACAAGGAGATACGTTACATATGCCCTAAAGGGACAAATCTCCAAGCGCTTGGTCTAGATTCACAGGAGAAGGCTAATCTCATAGTATCCCACATCAATTCCCAGCCAAAGGAGTACCTGAAGGGAAAATCTCCGCTGGAGATGATGGAGTTCCTTAATCCAGATTTATACAAGAGATTCATAGAATTTGGAATCAAGAAAATAGAAAATGATGATATTATTTTAAAACCATATTTATTAAAAGAAGATAACTAAAATCATTCGGAGAATGTATGAAACATGAGAGGCAGGCTGACAATAGCGCATGAAAGTAAAGTGGAATTTAGTCTTACACTCGAAAAAATGAACGAAATTCCATAGCTTTATTGCGCCTTAAAATACCATGATTTATGACGTTAGAATCTCATTTCTAGTGTACGAATGATTAAGTTCCATTCCCAAAACAAAAAGAATATCAGAATTAATACCCGATATTCTTATGAAAATATAATCCTGAACGACTAAATTCCACATTATTTTCGTTTCTTTTTAAAGTGGAATTTAACTTTTCACTTTAGGAATCGTTATTAACAAATACACGATTGTGTATCCCTATCTTAGCATTAACCATTCCGTACCAATCTAGATCTGCTTGAATTTCTTTCATATAATAATCTTTATTCGCATTTTTATAATTATCATCAGTATAGATTTCGTCATTTTCATCACTAAATACAAGCCTCGAAAAAATATTCTCTGGAGTATCGTACAGCTCAATCAGCAAATTATCATCCGAAATAATGCTTGTTTTAAAGCTTTCAATATAAGAAATGGGTGAAATTGCAAAGACAACGTCTTCTTCCATTTTAATAATCTTCTTGATAATACTCCCTCGTTGCTGATCTCTCCACCGTAAATTCTCAGTGTTAACAAATTCCTCAAGAGATACTTTCAAGCGGTTTTTCACTTCTTTATCTAAATCGACAAACTTAATATCTAAACGTTCAGCAAGTAATTTCCCCACAGTTGTTTTTCCAACGTTAGAAACTCCAAATAGACATATTTTCATTCCTCTGTCCCCCCTTCTTTTGATATATTTGTCACTATATGTCATCATAATAATTCAACGCACACTCACATAATTAAATGTGTAAAATGGTTCTTCATTTTTTATTTTATCAGACAATAGTTTCCATAAGTCATATATCTTTTTGCTCAATCCTATAATGTCACTTTCTTTATAAACAGTTTTTAATTCACTCATCAACTGACCATCTAATTTTATGATATCAAAAGATAATTCGTTCATTATCTGATTTAAATAAATACAACATAGCATTTTTGTAATCTCTGCCTTTAAAGTCAAGCAAAATCTCATCTTCCGGAGTATAACAAAACAGATTATCAAGAGATTCTCTATATTCATCGTGTTTTTCATATCCAATATTATATAGCAATGAATATACAAATAATTCTTCTATGCCTTCCTACCTCTCTATTTTATAACAATCATAATTTGTCATTATATACGTTGATTAAATCGTGATAAAATTACCATATTAAAGCAAAATAAACTTTCTTCTACAAATATCATTTGAGGGCTTAATCTAAATGTCAGCTAAATAATGTATCAATATCCAGGTTTTTGTATGAATTCGCTTCATTTTTTAATGTAACTACAAATTCATAAGTTAAAATCTGTGTATTAGATCTTTTGGAATGTTTATCTCCAAAATCTAAAGCAATATACACTTTCTTGTTTTTTGTAAGCTTTACAACATCATGATTAAAATAGTGTATTACCCTATCAGCATTAATGTTAAATTTTAAACGCTAAGTTTATGAAAAATGTTGCTACTAGATCATTAAATTTAACTTAACGCCTATTTTTCTACTTTATAGCCACCTAACTCAAATCATCATTTCTCGAATAGTTGTAAAATGATCTTAAAAGGTCAGGTGAGTGCTATGATAACTGAAAACCAGGTAAAAAACTATTTAAGATCTAAGGATAAGGATTATGTAAATAAGCTTATCGAATCATTATATGAACAGGATGATGAAGACATTGATCCATCTCATAAGGCATGCCCTATATGTGGTTCAGTTCATTTCAAGAAGAATGGAAAAGATAAGAACAGACATCAGAGATATATCTGTCTTGACTGTCACAAGTCTTTTAGTGATAGAACCAACACCTTATTCTACTGGTCTCATTTTACTTTGGACCAGTGGCTTCACTTCATTGAACTGGAACTATATAAAATGCCTCTAGAGGGTGAGGCTCAAGTCTTGGAGACAAGCAAGACGACCTGCTTCTATATGCGTCATAAACTTTATCATGCAGCATCTGAAATCATGGGTCATCAGAAATTATCTGGTGAAGTTGAAATAGATACACAGTATAAAAGTATAAACCTAAAGGGAACACGTCCTCAAAATATGCCTAGATACTCAAAGAAAAGAGGTAAACAGGCTGCATATAGAGGAATATCTCATCACAAGGTTGCCATTGTCTGTGCTACAGATGAAAATGATCATATGATGATGCAGGTATCAGGTCTTGGAAGTGAGTCATTCGATAAATATAAAGCGAATAAAGACTACTTTAAGGATGTGGAAGAGTTCATATCAGATTCAAAGGCAAGCATACAGCAGTTTGCCAACTATCTTGAAGCAGTAAACAATAAGATAAAGACATCTCCTTTAGAGAAGAGATATCTTACTGATGATGGTAAATCATTAGGAGCTGTCAATGAGATGATGACAGAAGTAAGCTCAATGATACAGACAACAAGAGGCGTTGGCACCAGATACATACAAGATTATCTAGATTTCCTGCTTCTTAAGAAGCAGGCTAAGTATACATTCAAGAGAAAGGAAATGGCATCTGAGATTCTAAGAATGATGATGGATACTGAGGCTTTCAGTAATGAAATGGTAAGAGCTACACCTATGCCTATTTCACTTAAGGAAGCATATTACGAATTAAAATGGTACCCATAAGGAGGACAACAACCTGACAGTTGTGATACCCACCTTGTGGGTATCTTTTTTTCATTTCGTTGTTGAAATTATGCTATGCCAAAAAGGTTCACTAATGAAGAAATTGAGTTACTTTCTAAATCGCCCTATGTCAAAGACATAAAACAAGACAGACTTACATTAACACATGAATTCAGATGCATCCTATATGATGAATGGATCAAGCAGCCATCTACCTTTCAGATAAGAGAAACACTTAAATCATTCGGCTTTGACTGTTCGATGTTAGGGAAAATTATAATAAATAACATCATCATTAACTTTAAGCGCTATGGTCGTCCTACTAACGGAAAGAATAAAGTATTTGGACAGAGCCTATATTCAGTTGAATTATATGATAATTCATTTCTGATTGACTCCAGAGTATTCGTTAAATCAAGAAAAGGAATTAATTTTAGTTCTGATTTCATCGATAAAGCCTTCAAGGAATATCCTTCTGTGTCCATTGAATCCCTGCTTGAATCTTATGGTCTTGATCCCAATAAAGTCGGATATCATAGAATATATGAATTAAAAAGAAAACTTGAAGATGGAGAAAAACCTAAAGAAAAGATAAGTGCTGATGCAGTAGAGAAATACTCTGGTCATCCATATATCAAGAGATGCACTGCAGCCCATTTCACACTCAAAAAGCAGTTCTATGATGAAGCTATAATATTCATTAGTTATTCCATCGATGAAATTCTTGGCATATTTGAGATTGATGGTTCTGATCTTCCTATCAGAGTGCGAAATAAAATAAAGAAACAGCTCATATCCTGGAATGACGATTCTGATAATATGATGATTGAGTGTGATCAGGAGTTCAGATGCCGCATCCAGCACAACAGGATGAGAGCACTAGAAAAACTGTCAATGATGCATTTTGAAAGGATCAGGAAAATTCTTCCTTCCCTTTCCCCTGAACAGAAGAAGGCATTATGCATATGGATCAGAGACCTTCCACACGACAGGTATGACTATTCCATCCGTTCCATACTAAAGAGAGTTGGCATATCCAAATCTTCCTATTATTCAATACTCTCAGATGATAATTACGGCATGAAGGAAAGACAGGATGAGATTGATTTTGAATACATAAAAAAGGTCATGGATTATAAGGGATTCAGAAAAGGAACACGCACCATCTATATGATGCTTCCGGATATATGTGGTGTTCATTTTGGAAGAAACAAGATTCTCAGACTGATGAGAAAATACAACTGCATATGCGCCATCCGCAGGGAGCGTACTGAATTGAAAACGAACAGAGAAAACTTAAAAAGCAACAGGAAGCCAAACCTTCTTAAGAGAAGGTTCCGTCTGGCAAGACCGGGTGAGATACTGCTTACAGATGTGAGCTATCTGAAATACGGGCTGAATAGAACTGAATACCTGTCATGTGTAAAGGATGCAGTAAGCGGGCGAGTTGTGAGTCATATCACTTCTTCAGGCAATGATCTTAATCTAGCTATGGATACAGTAGATACTCTTGACCCTGCTGAAGACGCTATTTTCCATTCTGATCAGGGTTCCCTCTATTTAAATGACTTTTTCCAGAACAGAATCAAGGAACTGGGATACAGCCAGTCCATGTCACGCAGGGGTAACTGCTGGGATAATGCGAGCCAGGAATCCTTCTTTGGACATATGAAGGATGAATGCGACCTGTCAGGCTGTTCCACTCCGGAAGAAGTGAAGAAAATGATTGATGATTATGTATACTACTACAATAATGAGCGTCCTCAGTGGACACGTAATAAGATGACACCAACTGAATATGAAGACTATCTTAATTCATTATCTGATAATGAATATTCAGATTATCTTCAAAACGAACAGGAAAAATATGATAAAATGATGAAAAAAGCGAGAGAAAAGGCGCTCAAGCGTGCGGTTGAGCTTGGCGCTCTAACAGAGGAGGATATGGAATTATATGGCTCAGGAAAGAAAGAAGAACAAGCAGCAGCAGACAGAAGCGCAGAGACTTGCGCATAGAGATGCAGTTATTGAACATTCAGATAATAAGTTCGTTGCAGAGCTTACAAAAAATATGGATGCATTCATCTATACAAAGGACTTCTATGTTGCACTTTATAAGCAGCTTGAAAGCGGAATGACATCAATCGAGGCTTATGAATCATTAGGTTTCGATACTAAGAAGCTTGGAAAGAACTGTGCTCAGTCTGCAGCCAAGCGCGCAAGACAGAAAGCGAAAAATGGGGAGTTTGAACCAAAGGCTGAGAACTATGATGGAAGCATCCCTATCGAGGAGATGCCTGAAATGAGCCTTGAAGAGAAGGTTGCATACCAGGAGGCTCGTATCAGATATCTTGAGGATTACGTAGAATTTCAAAAAAAAATGCCTTCCATACTGGAGGAGATATACTCATCCTACAGCGACAAGAAGTAAAGGAGGACAAGCTCTTCATGGCTTATGACTACATAAGCAGAGGAAAGGCAAAAGAGAATGGTTATACCAACACCAGAGTCTTCAAGATGTTTGGTGTAAGCAGTACGGGCTATTATAATTATGTGTCACGCAGGGAGGATAGAGACGGGAAGCAGGCAGCTAGAAAACAGGATGAAAGCCATGTGATTCAGTGCTTCAAGAAGATCATTAAAACACTTGGATTCGTTCCTGGAAAACGAACATTCCGCCGACATATGTTCAGAAGGTTCAATTATAATATCAGCGTATCAAGAGCTTCAGGCATCATGAAAAAGATGCAGATAACTGCACAGCTTCCCAAAAAGGATGCATACAAGGGACAGGCAACCCACCATCATGAGTGCATGGCAAAGCCTAATCTCGTTAACCGCAATTTCAAGCTGGGAGTAAGACAGGTCATCCTTACCGATATCACTTATATACATTACGGCTATAGCCGTACTCCAGCCTATATGTGTGCATTCAAGGATGCCTATACAACTGAAATACTAGGTCATTATGTATCAGGCAGAATGGATGTATCTCTTGTTCAGAAGGCATTCAATAATATGATGGAGAATCATAAGGACGAGTTCCCTAAGAATCTGGAAGTATACTGCCACAGTGACCAGGGTTCACAGTATCTGTCAACATCGTTCAAGCAGCTTCTTAATGAGAATGATTTCATCCAGTCAATGTCCAGGAGAGGAAACAGTCAGGACAACGCCCCTATGGAATCATTCTTTGGGCGCATGAAGACAGAGGTCATTGACATCATCGCAAGATGTGGGGATATAGATACTGTAAGAAGACTCATCGATGGCTATATCAATATGCATAATAATGAAAGATATCAGGATACCCTTGCAGCACTATCTCCAAGTGAATTCTATACATACAAGGTGACAGGTCAGTATCCATTAGACAACTATTATGGGGTGAAGGCATCAGAGCTTATGCCTCTTGATAAGATCATTGAAGCTAAGCTTGAAATGCAGGAAAAGAGGAAGCAACTCCGTAAGGAACGTCAGAAGATCAATGAGCAGCAGTCCAGATTATTAAGGAATGCAGGCGATATCATCATGCGTGATATGAAGAAGATGAAAGACGAAAACAGGAAATGGGTAAAACAGCAGGAACTTGTAGAGAATCAGTTGAAGAAGATCTCGGAAATCATTGAGAAGATTAGTAAGGCTTTAAATTTCTATTTTCATGAAGCAACAGCCGAGGTCAAAAAACTGCTTAAGGATCCATTGAACTGGAAGAACTATACAGAACTGGACTATTATAAGGATCTTGATGCATTATACTAATTAGACAAATCATAAATAATATATCGGGAAAAGTCCATAAAATCAGGACTTCTTTTCGTCGTAGAAAAAGCGAGATAGAGGGCGCGAAAAAAATGAGCATCACCTTACGGTGATGCTCATTTGGCAGGGACTGTCAACATTCTGTCCTTGACTTTTGAACCAGTTTAAATATCGTTATGGTATATTCGCTGAATAAGATTACTCAAAGCAACAATTTTCTTAAATTGAGCGTTTTAAAATGCGTTTTGATTTTTCTTATTATATTGTTGCTTTTTTCTGCTTTTACCCCAACCCAACAAAATCCAACCGTCTTTATGATCGGGGATTCCACCATGGCAGACAGAAATACAAATAACGAAAACCAAGAACGTGGATGGGGACAAATGCTACCTTGTTTCTTGACCGATGGAATCAAAGTAGAAAACCATGCTGCATGCGGACGTAGTACGTTAAGTTTCATTCGTGAAGGCCGCTGGCAAACAGTGCTCAATAAACTTAAACAAGGAGATTACGTTATCATACAGTTCGGACACAATGATGAAAAAAATGACATAACACTCCATACTGTTCCCGGTAGTTCGTTTGACGAGAATTTAAGAAAGTTTGTACGCGAAGCACGAGAAAAAGGAGCCAATCCCATCTTGCTTAACTCCATCGTGAGGCGAAATTACCCCCCAACCCCAGACAGTCCACACCAATATGTGTATGAAGAAGAGGGGGACAGTCTCGTGGACACACACGGAGAATACATTCATTCCCCACGGAATGTGGCACATGAAATGCACGTTCCTTTTATAGACATGGCCAAATTGACATACGATTTGGTAACTGCTATGGGGCCAGAAAAATCGAAAGAACTATTTCTCTGGATTCCTGCCGGAAAATACTCCTGCTATCCTCAAGGAAAAACAGACAACACCCACCTTAGTATATATGGAAGTAAACTCGTCGCAAAAATAGCAGCAGAAGCTTTGGCAAAGACTGTACCTGAATTAGCTAAATATCTCCGTCCCTGTACCGACAATATACCCTCTCTCTATCCAGAACAACATTTTTAACTCACAAACATACCATTAAGTTTTATGAAATCTATCTATTTATTACTATTCCTTTCTGTCCTATTGACCGGAACAACATGTTTAGGTCAAAACAAAAACACCGTCATAGTTAACGGTATCCCCTGGTTTGATGACCGTGGAA
>ENA-OOQP01001111-OOQP01001111.1-human-gut-metagenome-genome-assembly--contig:-NODE-1111-length-10205-cov-1.256355_pt1 | contig 10205 bp, 6 predicted proteins | sample MGYA00241266_ERZ501171 | MGnify/ENA primary metagenome ERZ501171 (study PRJEB25962, sample SAMEA2042501) | human gut metagenome | biome: human gut; feature: human-associated habitat; material: faeces...
GGGAGTGACTCCTGTGGAGGTAGCGACTTTGGCTTCGATCGTAGAGGAAGAGACTAACAAACGTGATGAAATGGGAAAGGTCGCGGGTCTTTATATGAACCGATTGCGTAAAGGTATGCCTTTGCAGGCAGACCCTACGGTAAAATTTGCCCACGGGGATTTTTCGCTGAAACGCATATTGAATGTTCATTTGACCATAGAATCGCCATATAATACTTATCGGGTTACGGGATTGCCTCCCGGCCCTATACGGATTCCTTCGAAGCAGGTTATCGATGCCGTGCTGACACATACACCGAACGGGTATTTTTATATGTGCGCCAAAGAGGATTTTTCGGGCTATCATAATTTTGCCGTGACTTTGGCAGAGCATCAACGAAATGCAATTCGATACCAGCAAGCATTGAACAGACTCGGAATACGTTGATGGGGGAATGTAAATAGTAAAGCCTCGTCTCACGACGGGGCTTTACTACTTGAAATATATCAAAAACAAGAAAGAGGATAATGTTTATTACAGGAATAAACAAAGGATAATATAATACCAATGAAACACACAAAAAACAAGAATATTATCGTATAAATTAACTCTTCCAGACCGGAGATTTTGGCTCGACGGAAGCGACGCTTCGCTTCTTTTTCCCTAAGGAGAGCCGTTTCTTTCCCGGTTTCGATAATAAAACACACTTGTATTGCAAAAAGTTTTTATCCGTAGTGATTTTAGTATATTTTAATAATTCGAGATTTCTTCTACGGGAGGAGGCATAGGGGTATCGGTATCATCGTCTATCCAAATAGCCAATGTGAGCCAATATAACAATAGTGCGATAGCTATGCCTACACCTATCGCAGTCCAGATTTTTTGTCGTTTTTTCTCCATACTATATTAGTTATTCGAAAGAATAACATCGGTCGGGAGATAAAAGTTCTTTTTAGAAGGGTATATCGTTATTGGACGAACCGGGGGGATTCAGGAAATCGGGGTTCCCAGACAGTGGCGTTGCCGATGGTGTGCTCGTGTCGGGAGTATTGAACTTCGAGGTTACCGGTGCACTGAAATCGGTCAGTCGGGTGTCTTCGTCGTAATTTTGGAATCGAGCCAGATAAGAGACGAATTTCATATTCACGGTATCGGTCGCACCGCTACGGTGTTTGGCTATGATAAATTCTGCCAAGCCTTCGATACTGTTTCCATTGGCATCTTCCTTAGACCGAGTATAATATTCGGGACGGTGTATAAAGCAAACCATATCAGCATCTTGCTCGATAGCTCCCGATTCACGCAAGTCGGAAAGTTGCGGGCGTTTCCCTTCTTTACTGTCTTTGTCGTTACCCCGGGATTCCACGCTACGATTTAACTGTGACAGGGCGATGATCGGTATTTGAAGCTCTTTTGCCAATTGTTTGAGCGAACGGGATATGGTGCTGACTTCTTGTTCTCGGCTCCCGAAGGACATACCGCTGGCGTTCATCAGTTGCAAGTAGTCTATGATGATGATTTTGATTCCGTGCTCGCGAACCAATCGGCGGGCTTTTGTCCTAAGTTCAAAAACGGAAAGGCTGGGGGTATCGTCTATATATATAGGAGCGTTCCTCAGTATTTCGATACGAGACATGAGCCGTTCCCATTCGAACGGGGCCAACTGTCCGCTTTTGATTTTATCGCCGGGGATTTCACAAGTGTTGATGATGAGACGATTGACAAGCTGGACATTGGACATTTCGAGCGAGAAGATAGCCACCGGCGTGTTGTAGCTGACAGCCATGTTCTTTGCCATAGAAAGGACGAATGCCGTTTTTCCCATAGCGGGACGGGCGGCGATAATGATGAGGTCGGAATTTTGCCAACCGGAAGTAATTTTGTCGATGTCGTGAAACCCGGTTTGCAGTCCGCTCAATCCGTCACTTCGATTGGCTGCTATTTGAATTTGTCTGATAGCTTCGCTCAGTACCGGGTCTATTTGAGTAACGTCTTTTTTCAGGTTACGTTGGGAAATTTCAAAGAGTTTCCCCTCGGCTTCCTGCATAAGGTCATCTACGTCGTTGGTCTCGTCAAAGGCCTTGTTGAGTATTTCGCTGGAAAATTCGATCAATTCCCGAGCCAAATATTTTTGGGCTACGATGCGGGCATGGTATTCGATGTGCGCCGCCGATGCCACACGTCCTGTGAGTTCGGAAATACGGAGGGCTCCGCCGACTTCATCGAGCTTTCCGTCGAGTCGCAGTTGCTCGGTGACGGTGAGCATGTCGATGGGGCGTTGTTGTGCTCCCAACCGGGATATTGCACTATAAATGAGCTGGTTGGTCGGCTCATAGAAACACTCTGGCTTTAAGATGTCGCAAACGGTGGTATAGGCATCTTTTTCGAGCATGAGAGCTCCCAACACGGCTTCTTCGAGCTCTTTGTCCTGAGGTTGTAGCTTGCCTTGTTCCGAAACTTTCGGAGCGTAGGCTTTTTTCTGGCGAGTGTAATTTCTTCGAGTTTCCATGCAGCAATTCTTTCCCGTTACAAAAGTAGTCAATCTTTCTGCTATCGGGAAATTTGGTGAGCGAATCTTATAATGAACTTTTCAACAGGCAGATATTTCCGATTAATTACAGGGCCGGTGTCGTATCGGGGTATTTTGCCATTTGCTTTTCACAATATTTTTGGAATAGCTCCCAATCGTAATAAGGTGCATATTCCGAATCGATGGGTAATTTTATTTCTTGTTCATTGAACAATACTTTCACGAGTATTTTCCCATCGGTATTTTTATAAAGTATCCATTGGATATTCGTCGCCATAGGATTGTATTTGAAGTCCTGCCAAACCTCGGCTACTTTTTCGGGATCGGCTTCTACAACGGCTGCATTCTCAATACCTAACAGGGCGAGTAAAGGAATTGTATTTTCACCGTGTGCAAAACGTAAATTGGCTTCGACACCGTTTCCGTCGATCGCCGCTTGCGATGTAACCAACATGTCTTTTAACAGAGGTTTCGCAATGGCGACAGGGAGTCCTTTTCCGGGAATGGAGTTGGCTTTACGCAGGTATTGCGATAGATTGTTCGCACTCCATAAATCGAATTTTTCTTCTTCTGTGAACCACGGATATAGGGATATGTCGTAGTCGGTATTCGGCAATATGATGGTTAACGCGTATAGGTGGGTCATGAATGTAATAGGATCGGGTATGATTTGTTCCCACTCTTTCTTGAATATACGGTCGATAAGCCTTGTGGGTGTGTGCTTTTCCTGATAGGCTCGGAGTATCTTTTTCCATGAGCCTTTCGAGAGATATTGTTGGTATTCTTTTCCTTTGAAGAATCGCAGGGTATTGTCATATCCGTTGCTGGGATCCATAGAAACCTCCGCAGTGGGGGTATACCCTTTCATTTCTGCGACGAATGCCGCCATACTAGCCATGGAGCGTGGAACCGTGGTCGATTGTGCCACAAGGGTCACTTTGCCGTCCTGAGGTGTAAACGCCGGACGAAAGCGGTGATACATGCGACGAGCCATATCCCGGTGTTGTCGGGCTCCGAGCGGAGTGAGGTCTCCCCAGCGATGATTCATTAAATGGTAGATGGTGTCGATTTGATTACGCAGCAGTTTGCCTTCCCGGGTTAAAAGGTTCAAAGAATCGGCTTTATTCATTAGTTTGTACAGGTTCGGAACCATACTTTTTGAATCGTGGGTGCGTGAACCGTGTCGAGCTATATGATCGATGTGAAACGGTATGAAATCCTTTGGAGCCGGGGTGTCTGTGGTGTCGTTGCAATAATAAACAGATGCCGTACTACCGAAAAATTGTGGATTTTGATGTAGAAAATCTTTTATAGAATTTTGCCCGAAAGAGATTGCAGATAGGCATAAAAGGATAGTACCGGCGGTGAGGGTTCTTTTTTTCATTTGTTTCTGTTTTTCCATTATGTCGGTAAAATTATAATAAATTTTCTCTTCGATGAAATTTTTATTCTTTTTTAGAGTGGAGTTGCCTATGTGACTGAGAATGGTTATTTTCGCAAAGATTCTCGAAAAACAAGGATATAGATGATTAGATTTCCCAATGCAAAAATCAATTTGGGGTTGCGTATCGTAGCCCGTCGTCCCGATGGTTATCACAATATAGAGACGGTATTTTATCCCGTTCAGTTACAAGATGCTTTGGAGATTGTTCCAACGTCGCAACAGGAGACGGAGTTGTCTTTGTCGGGAATTGTCATAGACGGTGATCCCCAGAATAATTTGGTGATGAAAGCGTGGCGAAGATTGAGCCATCGTTTTTCGTTACCCCCGATATCTATTTATCTCCATAAAGCCATACCCTTTGGTGCTGGGTTAGGAGGTGGTTCTTCCGATGCCGCTTTTTTGTTAGCGATGGTGAGAGATTATTTTCGTTTGCCGTTGAGCGATGACGAGCTTGACAAGGAAGCTGCTTCTCTGGGAGCCGATTGCCCATTTTTCTTGCATAATAAACCTTTATTAGCCAAAGGAATAGGCGATGGGTTCGAGCCGATCGAATTCTCGTTGAAGTCCTATCGAATCGTATTGGTAAAGCCTTCTGTCTCCGTGCCTACGTCGGTGGCTTATTCGTTGGTTACTCCGGTATTGCCGGAAGAGTCGGTGAGGGATACCGTTTCCCGTCCGGTCGAGGAGTGGAGAGGTAGATTGATCAATGACTTTGAAGAAAGTGTGTTTGCCCGATTTCCGGAAATAGGAGAGATAAAGGATCGTTTATATGAACAGGGAGCTGTATATGCATCTATGTCCGGTTCGGGTTCTTCGGTATTTGCCCTATTCGATAAAGAAGTCGATCTTGCCGATTGTTATCCGGGGTGTTTTGTTTGGACTGGAATTTGTGAAGTATAGCGTATAAAATCGTTTTTGAAAAAGAGAATGATCAAAGATTGTTACATGACCGGTATTATAGATAAGATAAATTCTTTATATCCGATTTCCGATGATACGATACGGACATTGAAAGAGAGCATGACTTTGTGCCGTTTTCCCAAGAAGTATCAGTTGATAAGGGCGGGCATGTATTGTAAATCGGCTTATTTTATAGGGAAGGGAATGACTCGCTCGTTTTGGTTGGTGAACGGAGAAGAGATAACGACTTCTTTTTCGTGTGAGGGCGGAATCGTGTTCAGTATGGACGAACTCTATTATAACAAGATGAGCGAAGAATTTGTGGAGACCCTTGAAGATGTAGTCGTTTATAGAATATCTCTGGATAAATTGCGTCGGCTGTTCGAAACGAATATCGAACTGGCTAATTGGGGGCGGATTATTCATCAAGACGAGTACCGGCGTTTGCATCGCTCCCATAAGGAACGTTTGACTTTATCGGCAAAAGAACGGTATGAGGAGTTCAGGCAGCAATTCCCTCAGGTGAACCAGCGAGCTCAACTTGGGTATATTGCATCGTATTTGGGTATAACACTCTCGACGCTCAGTCGTCTCAGGGGAGCCCGAAAATGATCTTTCAGAGGATTTTTTGACATAGGACAAATTTTAAATTATATAAGTCCTGTAATTTTGCCGTAATATTAATCATCACTAAAATCAAAAATCTAAATTACCAATTCATTATGCAACAAATTTCTTCTGCTGCGTTTTCAGATACCAAACCTCATTATGAGTTGCTTGACGGATTACGTGGTGTAGCCGCGCTTTTGGTCGTGTGGTATCATGTCTTCGAAGGGTATGCTTTTGCCGGTGGTACTCTTATAGAAAGCATCAATCATGGATATTTGGCCGTGGATTTCTTTTTTATTTTATCGGGGTTCGTTATCGGTTATGCCTATGACGATCGTTGGGGAAAGAGCCTAACGGTAAAAAATTTCTTTAAGCGGCGGTTGATTCGTCTTCACCCGATGGTTGTCATGGGTGCAGTTTTAGGTGTGATTACGTTTTGTATACAGGGTAGCGAACAGTGGGACGGGACTCATGTGGCTACGTCGATGGGGATGTGGGCTTTGCTTTTCGCGATGTTTTTCATTCCGGCCTATCCGGGTGCAGGTTATGAGGTTCGGGGTAATGGTGAAATGTTTCCTTTGAACGGTCCCAGTTGGTCATTATTTTTCGAGTATATCGGTAATATTTTGTATGCTTTGTTTATTCGTCGTTTGTCTACTAAGGCGTTAACTGTTTTTGTCGTATTACTGGGAATCTGTCTGGCTTGTTTCGCTATCTTCGATGTATCGGGGTATGGCATGATAGGGGTAGGCTGGACGCTCGATTCGGTGAATTTTGTGGGTGGACTGTTGCGAATGCTTTTCCCGTTTTCTTTGGGACTGTTGTTGTCGCGTAATTTCAAACCGGTGAAAGTGAGAGGGGCATTCTGGATATGCTCTTTCGTATTGTTGGTTTTGTTTTGTGTTCCTTATGTAGAAGGGGTCGAACCTATATGTATGAATGGTCTTTTTGAGGCATTTTGTATAGTCGTGGTATTTCCTGTTCTCATTATATTGGGTGCGTCGGGAAACACGACCGATAAAACATCTACGCGGATATGTAAATTTTTGGGAGATATTTCTTTCCCGCTTTATATCACGCATTACCCGTTTATGTATTTGTTCTATTCTTGGTTGATTGAGAACCAGTATTTTACATTCGGGGAAACGTGGCAAGTAGCCTTGTGTGTTTATGTATGGAATATATTGGTAGCCTATCTTTGTTTGAAACTTTATGACGAGCCGGTGAGACGGTGGTTGAGCAAGAAATTTTTGAAAAAACGCTAGGGATAACCCCGTTAATGGGGTTTATTTGATAGATAGTAAAATTTCCATGCTTAAATTAGTTTTATGAAAATGATAGATTGTAGAAAGTCGTTGATGGTATGCATCGGTTTGTTGATGTGTGGAACCTTTTCGGCGCAGGAATCGGAGTTCGATTTGGCATCGCAGAGATCGGAAGCGCAAGACGTTTTTGCTGTGCCGGGTAAAAAATTGGATCATAAAGGGATAATTATTAACCCTACTCCTCATAAACTGGTTCTCGACCCAATCGGGAGGCTCGATATTTCCGGTGGAGTGTGTCTAAAAGATAAGCATGGAAAATTTTCCGAAGATTTGGATTTTGTCACTTTTAACAAGAAGGGGGTAAAACTCTCCGTCGATTTTGGTTCGAAGGTTTCGGCTAAGTATGGGGTAAAATCTGTTTCGGGTGCATATCGCATGAATATCGGAAAGAATGGTATATCGATCGTCGGTTATGACGAGCGGGGAGCTTTTTACGGTTTGCAGACCCTTCGCCAGTTAGTCGAGAGTTCTGCGACTGTAACGGGCGAATTACCATATGTGGAAATCGACGATTACCCCGATTTGAAATACCGGGGGGTAGTAGAAGGATTTTATGGAACACCGTGGTCTCATGAGGTGAGAATGTCTTTGATAGATTTCTATGGTAAGTTCAAGATGAATAGTTATTTGTACGGCCCGAAAGACGATCCGTACCACAGTTGCCCGAATTGGAGGCTTCCATATCCCGAAAAGGAGGCCGGGAATATCAAAGAATTGATAGAGGCTTGTAAACGTAATCGGGTCGATTTTGTTTGGGCGATACACCCGGGACAAGATATTAAATGGAACGAGGAGGATTATCAAAACCTCGTTAATAAATTTAATTTGATGTATGACCTCGGTGTACGGGCTTTCGCCCTCTTTTTCGACGATATATCGGGCGAAGGGACAAATCCGGTGAAACAGACGGAGCTTTTGAATAGATTGACTAAGGATTTTGTGAAGTCCAAAGGCGATGTAGCATATTTAACGGTTTGCCCGACCGATTATTCCAAACTTTGGGCAAACCCCACACCGCAAGGAAGTCTTGCTATTTATGGAGAAACTCTCGATCCGTCGATAGAAGTGTTTTGGACAGGAGACGTCGTATGCAGCGACTTAACACCGGAGACTTTGGATTGGGTTAATTCCAGAATTAAGCGACCGGCATATTTTTGGTGGAATTATCCGGTTACCGACTATGTGCGCAATATTATTTTGCAAGGACCTGTTTATGGCTTGAATACTTCGTTGGATTCCAATGATCTTTGCGGAATAGCAAGTAATCCGATGGAACATGGAGAGGCTTCGAAATTGGCTTTATACGGGGTTGCCGATTATACTTGGAATATAGCGGCTTATAATCCTATCGATAATTGGGAGAGAGGACTCGGCGAATTGATGCCGAAAGCAAGGGAGGCCTACCGGACATTCGCTATTCATTCTTGCGATACGGAGACCGGTTATCGCCGCGATGAATCGTGGGAAACCAAGACTTTCAGAATCGGTGATTGGAATGAAACGGAGGCTCAGGCTCTTTGGGCAGAATTCGATAAGGTAGAGAAAGCTCCTGCCGAAATAGAGAAAGGTTGCACCAATAAAGGTCTGATGAGTGAGTTGACTCCGTGGCTCCAAGAATTCGGGAAGTTGGGCACGAGAGGAAAACGGGCTTTGGAACTTGCCCGTGTTTATCGTGACGGTAAAGATGATGCCGATTTTTGGAATAAGTATATTCGGAACTTGATGAGTAAGAAGGATCGAGAAGATTATGAGGCTCATAAAAGCGGGACCATGAAACTGCAACCATTTTATGAAAATGCTATGGATGATATGGCATACGGCTTCTTAACTCGGTTGTCGGGCGAGACTCCTATCTGTTATAGGGGTATAGGTTCGTTCCATAATGCGAAAACCACGTTGAGCAAGTTAATGTTCGATCACGATACTACGACTTATTATACATCGGGAATCGCTCAAAAAGCCGGCGATTGGATCGGGGTTGATTTGGGAAGTGTCAAAGATGTGACCGAAGTTTCTATTTTGCAGGGGCGTAATTCTGTAGACGATGTCGATTATTTCGACCATGCCGTAGTGGAATATTCGATTGATGGTAAAGCATGGACTCCGTTGACGGAAGAGTTGAATAAACAGTATATCGTTCGTTGGAATGGGGAGCCTGTAAAGGCCAGATATGTTCGATTGAAAAGACTCGAATCTACTCGCACGAATTACGCATCGGTTCGTTCATTCGAAGTGAATCCTCCCAGAGTGGAACATTTGGGTTTCAGCTTAAAGTCCGACGATGTACAGCAAGCTCTTTATGCGTTTGATCAGCAAATAGGCACAAGTTATCGAAATAATGGAACTTTTTCTTTCGGGGTCGCTCCTCGGACCGAGGGATATACTTTGTTGGTGAATGAATTGCCGGAGGCGGGGAATGGAGCCCCTGTCGTGCATTTGAGACAGTTCAGGCCCGATGGTTCGTTGGCGGTTGAGTCGGTTATCGATTCGTCGTTTTTTAAGGTTGAGTTGGCCGAGGGAGTTTCCGAAGTACAAATAGAAGGGCCAGTGGAGATATTCGAGATAGTGCCGAAGTTTGATTAGTGTCGGATTTTTACGTTTAAAGAACAATTATTATTTTTGAACAGGATATAAAAAGAGCAGGTTTGCCCTGCTCTTTTTCTTTTGGAGAAAGGGAATTGCTTTTTTGCAGGTAATGGATAGAAATGAAAACATTGGGAAGGTGGCAGTGCACTCTGACAAAAGTGCAGTTTAGGCTTGGCAGTGTTTTTGATACTATAATGGTGCTCATTGGTAATGATGATATGAGCGTGATGAAAATGAAAATGTAACAAAAGAAAAATTATAAATATGGCCGAAAAGAAAGAATGCGAAAAATCGCAAAATATTGTAGATGAGGCTTCTGAAAAGGAGAAGAAAGAGTCGTTGAACCAAGAACCCGAAGTTTCGGAAGAAACAGGTTCCGAGGAGGGCGGTGAAGAAGGCGAGGCTGATGAGGCTGCCAGATTGTCAGCCGAATTGGAAACTTTGAAGGCGGCTATCGAGAAAATGCAGAAGGATTATTTGCTATTGATGGCCGAGTTCGATAATTTCAGGAAACGGACGTTGCGTGAGAAATCGGAGTTGATCAAGAATGGCGGTGAGAATTGCATGAAAGCTATTCTGCCGGTTATCGACGATTTTGAACGCGGATTGGCAGCTGTGGAAGAAAGTAATGATTTAGCGGCTGTGAAAGAGGGAATGAGCTTGATATATAATAAATTCAAAAGCTATCTAGAACAAAACGGCGTAAAGGAGATTCCTACGGAGGGAGCGGATTTCGATACAGAATATCACGAGGCTGTGACGATGTTCCCGGCTTCGGATCCGGCTCAAAAAGGTAAAGCGATAGATACCGCGCAAAAGGGATATACGCTC
>ENA-OOQP01001115-OOQP01001115.1-human-gut-metagenome-genome-assembly--contig:-NODE-1115-length-10188-cov-4.529261_pt1 | contig 10188 bp, 14 predicted proteins | sample MGYA00241266_ERZ501171 | MGnify/ENA primary metagenome ERZ501171 (study PRJEB25962, sample SAMEA2042501) | human gut metagenome | biome: human gut; feature: human-associated habitat; material: faeces...
GACTATATTTCAATTATTTCAAAGACCAATTCCCATTTTTAACGGGACAGTAGTGTTATCATCTTATAATATTGAAGTCACTGATATAACAGCCGAAAATGTTTTAGAAGCAATCTACATGGTACGATGCCTAAATCAAGTCCGTGATGAAATTTATTTGTCTTATTACGAATTGTGTGCAGAATTTGAGTTACTAGATAAAACAATAAAGGACAAAGTAAATAAGGATGAAGACGTCCTTATTTTGGCTCATGATGCGTTCCTCGAATATAAGGGTGAGATTCCATTTGACGATGAGGATTTTGAGGATTACGATTATTATATGATTCCAAAAAAGATAGAAGAATAAAACTTTCCTATAAAAGAGTTGCACTAGTCTATCACTGACTAGTATAACTCTTTTATTATTTAAGCACCATTAGAAGTTCAATAATTCACCAAGTAGATATATCCTCTTAGACCGTAACAAATCATAATTAATTTTTGGTTCAGTATTATTCAGTAAAGCGAATTGGCAACGTTTCAATATCTTACCCATATAATTTTTCCCATCAGAATAAGTTCCAATATATTGAATCTTATCCCTCTCTGCTTGAACAAGCGCATCTAGTTCTTGACTGTTCATTTTAATTTTTCTGCTCCGCACCTTATTCATATACTGTAAGTATGTATAACGCTCCACCTTATTCCTAGCCTCTTCAAGTTCTTTATTCTTGCATCCCCATATTGAACTTGTACCCTCATATACTGTTGTGCTATTTTCAATAATGATAGCATTGCGGGGAAGTGATTTTAGTTTTTCAGCAAAATCTTTATTCTGACATTTAGCCCATATAACATACAACATCCATTCTGCTCGAAAAGATTCCCAATCCGCTCTAATAGATGCTTTATTAGTATTCTTGACCCTCTTCTTTGCAGTATAACCATTCTTTTCATATAACAGCATATTCTGAACACGTTTATGTTCATCTGTATTGTTTGAAAACTGCCCACATAGATAAGCTGATTCGGAAGTATAGAATATGTGTCCATGTAAGTTAAATGGATAACCTGAGCATTGATTACCCAAATCTAATATTATACCGTCCTTGCAGTCGGATGCGGTCTTAAAAGCCCAGCAATCTACTTTTGTAGCATCATGTGTTTGAATTATTTCAAAGTCATTGACATTAAATTCATAGTTATTTTCATTTATTGATTTTTTAATCAACCTTCGATTTTTCTCATTTAGAGTTTTGATTTCCTTAACTTCTTTCGGTAGAATGCTAGTCTCATACTCTATCTGTTGCACTAACTTTTGTAGCTGACGGAATGATTTAATTTTGATTATCTCATCATCATACTCTATATACCCTTGTACCCCAACAGTAATAGGAGTTATGGCATCTTCCATTAATTCAGATATAGGAATGTTCAAACCATCAGCAATCTTGACCAATAACTTATGGCTAAGAGGATATTTCCCATTTAGAATTTTGGATATTGTTTCATGGGCTATACCACTTTTCTGTGATAGTTCCCTTTGGCTCATGTGAGCCTCATCCATATATCTCCTTATATTATCTATTTCCTTCATGTTGATATAAAAATCAATATTGACACAAATATATGAAATTATAATCAACTACAATACACAAAAATAGCGCAAAACAGATAAAAGTGAATATCCATTTTGCGCCACATATTAAATTTTCTATATAAATATTTTATTATCAGCTATTTAAGCTCATTTTTCAATATTCACTTCTGAATATAAGTGAAAATCAATATTCTATTGTAATCTTAATCTAAAGGATTATTTGAGTTATGTACGTTTAACGTCATTCTATATTTACCTTGAATTTCGCATTCTTTATCATTGTCACTGCAATAATAAGTGCCATTGAAAGTTCCCTCTATCTGAACTTCTTCATTCCCAATCTCTTTAATAGAATTGACATAATGCTTTCCATTCATCAGTTCATAATAAGTATCATCATCAAAAATTTCCAAATCTGTAACCAGAGTGAAATTTTCTACATTAAATTCTCCTTCCAATATATTTCCGAAATCACTCTTATGTAAATATTCTCCTGTCTTAGCTGACACCAAATCAGACTTTTTAGTGAAATGACCAATGCTTGGCATAAAGGAAAAACCATACTTGTCAAATGCGTCAAGAGATACATTTGTCAATGTAACACGTTTACCTTCACTATCTGTTAGCGCATCATCAAGAATTACATATCCAAATACAGGGATTGATTCTCTGTATGTTTTACCATTGAAAGTTAATTCTATGTAATCTGAATTGCCATTGTTTACATCGTCATCATCATTACAAGATGTTAATGATAATGGCAATAATGCTAACAATGCCATTACTAAGTAATAAGTAAAATTTTTCATATCTTTTTTATTTAAAATTTATATCCTGCACTTAATCCAATTACAAATTTATTAATAATTTCATATTCATAACTATAGACAACAAATTAATCAGTTAAACCTACAATAAATAAAAGTAGTAACAAAACGACTAGCAACCATGATAAAATTCCTATCCACCATCCTATTGAATACCATTTATGTGCAGAACGTGACGCATAGTAAGCTCCATCAATATCACCATTTTCCCATAGGCGGTCTACCTTATTAGCATATATAAAACTTACAATAGCAAAAGGTAAGCACCAAATAGTAAACAAAATGAGTGACGACAATCCCAACAAGACAGAATGAATCAAATATGATTTAGGTCTCAAAGTTTCTGGTATCGGACTTTTTATATAATCTCGATAACGTACTCTATCTTTATATTGTGATTTCACAATAACATTACCACAATGCGGACAAGTAGTTGCCTTGTCAGACACTGTTTGCCCGCATATATCACACTTAATTAATGACATCTTTATTTACTATAAAAATATCATTTGAAGAATACTTATACCAAGACCTATAAAAGATGGAAGCAAAGCCGCTTTTGCCTTTCCAGGATACTCATTCTTTTTTACAAAGTAATAAATAAATCCAACTAAAGGTATCAAAAAGCATAAAATATACATCCCAATGCCCAACTTATCCTTTTTTATTAAACTTCCCGCACTATTATACAGTTCATAGTAGAAGAAAGAGATTGAAGAATAATATAATTTACATGTATAATTCTCCTGAGGTGCAAGTGAAAGTTTTACATGAAATTTCATGCTATTACAACGTAGTGTAATATCCATTATAGTAGATTGAATAGGGATTTCTATTTCAAAACCATCATTATAAGAATATTCTCCCAATGATTTTCCATTAACAATAACCTCTATAGATGTTTTTACCATTGCATATTTTCCTTCCCAGTTTAATTTCAATACAGAGGAAGAGGCGCATGGTTGATTATTCATTGGAGTTTTTTTAATCGGAGCACCACATTTAGGACAATTGACAGATAGTGACGGAACAGTTTCACCACATTCTTCACATTTAATTGGATGGTCAATCGGAGCACCACATTTAGGACAATTACTTGCTTTGTCAGAAACCATCTGACCACATTCATTACATTTAATTAAAGCCATAGCTAATCTATTTTAAAGTAACTAAAAATGTTAAATATAGAATTTAGTCCAATGTTCTGAAAATAGACAATAAAAAAACGTGGACTAATACTTCATTTATGCACTCTGTGGTATTGGGGATAACCTATGCTGCAATAAACGAGTAAAAGCCCACGCTATATTAGCGCAGGCATCAACTTTTACTCCTTGCAGCATTCTCGTCCAATTCCCCAATTTTCAGAGTGCAAGAATAAAGCTAACGCTTTCTTATCTTTATGTCTTGATATATCTTATGTTACATAGGCAATATTATTTTGATTATATGCAAAAATACTATATTTTCTTAACAATGAAAAATTATTGTATGTTTATTGTGGCATCTAAAAGTCTAATAAGTCATAACAACTCATTATTTCTTCTCTTCTTAAACCTAAATATCGTTTAGTAACCATTATATTACTATGATTGAATAATTCAGACAAACGTATTAATGCCATTTCTCCATTTCCTTCTGCTTTTTCGTAAATATGCCTACCAAATGTTTTACGAAGTGAATGGCTTGATATATGCTTAACGGATTTAAGACCGTATTTAATCTTTATCTCCTTAAGTAGCACGTTTATTCTCTGAGTTGAATAGACTGTATTTTTACGACTAATAAAGCACTTTTCCGAGCTATCTGTTATACTGAGAGCATCATAGCACTTTTGTACATGCTTTTGAAAGTTAGAATTGATTCTAATCTCTCTATGCTTCTTTGTTTTCTTCTCAATCAACTCAAAAGACTTATCAGATAGAAGCATATCCCAAGTAAGTTGTAATATATCAGATATTCTCAATCCGAAAAAGATACCGCAACCAACTAATAAGGACAAACGGTAATCACCATCGTTGAATAATCTATGCACCAAGTTAACAGCCTTGTCCCATTCTATATAATCCGCTACAGTTGTACTATTCTTTACGCTCATAATTTTCAGTTTTAAGTATATTAATATGTAAGTGAGTATATTACAGCCTCTCATTTTAAAAGGCTGCTGATTATCAAGCTATAACCACTTTTCTAAAAAAGTGAATATTCAGCTTCAACACGTTCTTTATAATTATCAACCTTCTCAACATGATTATCAATAACTGTAATAAGCTGGTCTATGTAGATACCTTCGATAATCTCAACAACCTTATTTCTTTTAATGAATGAAATATCAAACAAGTCAGTACCTTCATTATATACAACTTCTACAGTTCCCTTAAATTTGAACCCTTGAACTCTGAAACTAAGTCCGTTGGCTATAGCCTTGGGGGAGTTGAATCCCCAAGACCATACAACCATTAATTGACTCTTCAAAACTCTCATTATATACATCGCCATTTCCATATTATGCTGCCATATTATATGATGGAAGGATAACAGCCATCAATTCTGCTTTTCTATCATTATATTCTTTAGTCTGTATATCAGTTGGAGAACTCATAGGAGAACTTAATCCCATGTAGTTATAAGTAACAGTCCAAAGCTCTCTCATGGCTTTTCTTATTGTTGCATCACTGATAGAAGCAACCAATTCAACAAAGTAACGCATTGTACTATAAGCTTTATCCTTCATTTCGCTTACTTGGTAATCCGACATATACCAATACCAATCTTGACTATTTAATACTTTCAGTGCTTTATTTATTATCTCTGTAGTGTTCATATCTTCTTGCTTTTTGATTACAGTACAAAGATAGTGATTCTATTTTAAATAGGATAACATTTACCGTTAAACCCAGTTAAAAATATGATTATATTTAAAATAGAATAATACAGCAACAAAATAGGTGGGATTACCCCACCTATCAATCAACAATTCCAATTAGTCTTTCAATCTTAAACCCTCTCCATTGCATCTTTTGTAAATCTAAATAGGCAAACATTCCATAGAATCGTTTTGGGATGCCTGTACCTTCTATATTAGCCTTAACAGCATCCGATTGTAATGTACCAACAGCATAACGGATTGTACCGTCTAATTTCTGATAGCAAAATCTTACGACCTCACCTCTCATCATACGTTTTTTCAATGTTTCAGCCATCATACCTTTTGAAACTGATGTAGCCTCATCCATATCATGCTGCATACATTTAATTGCTGTTGTTATTACATTGTTACTGTTGAATTGAATTGCCTTCATATCTTTTTAAGTTTTTATTGTTAATACTCATTTCAATTATCACATTACAAAGATAATGATTCTATTTAAATTAGAATAATATTTACCGTTAAACCCCGTTAAAAATATGATTCTATTTGAATATAGATAACATTTATAGTAACTTTGTAAAAAATATATAGATATGGAAGAATACAGAACTATAATCCACCTAGAATTAAATGGTGTGCATGAATATTTTGGCTCACCAGCCTCAATGTATGACAAGCATACAGCAGAAGAACTTGGAATCAGTAAAGCATCATTGAATAATTATTTTAGTAAACTCTCAGATGATACCCCTCAGGTCTATGAGAACAAAATATGTATCATTCGAAAAGGTAAAATGTACGTTAAGCCTACAACTAGAGGCAGAAAAAAGCAAGAATCGGAATAAACGACAAACCGTTTTCTTATACTGATAATCAATCAGTTATGCAGAATATATAATTTTGCAGTGTACTGCCCGTGTCAATCATTGACTAAGAGTTTATTGATTTCCTTTCTTATAATATCTTTAACTCGCTCTTTTTCAAGTAAAAATGCCACAAAATTCACTGCTTGTTGAATATTGTCAAAGGATATGTTATTCTTATCTAAGAGTTGGTGTATAAGCTCATTTCTTGCCTCACCGTTGGTTTGGGCAAATTGTAATATGTCCTGCTCTCTAATTGCCTTTCGGATTGCTGCATATCGTCTCTTTTGACTATCACTAATTTTTTTCTTGGTCTCTAGGGATTGTTGCTTACCCCACATCGGATTTAGGTTTCCGCTTTTCTCTATTGATTGTTTAGTTGTTTCCATCATCATTAATATTTAACTCTCTGTTATATTTGTCTATCGCATCTTTGTACCGATTTACAACAGTTCCAAAGTTGATGCTTATTTTGTCCTTTCTTGATAGTAAATATACATATCTCTTAGTCTGTTCAGCCTCATCATACCCATCCGCTCTGGCTCTTATAATATGCCAATACTTTAACCCCCTATCTCCTAATTCATTGACTATAGCACACCTTATCAACTGAGAATCTTTAGAAGTTGGAATTATGTTTATATCGTATTGAGTTATCTGTTCCGTTATTCTATTCAGTTTGTCTTCATTGTTACCTTCCGAAAGATTCACATAGTCTAGTTTTTTTTCTTCTGTCTGTTGAGGCTGCTCTAATCTCGTTATAAGTTCTTGAAGTTCATATATCTTTTTCTTTACTTCTTGAATTATATTATTATTCATACTTTACTCTATTTAATCATTTATTCTTGAAGTAACTTTATTGTTACTTCTAATTATAAATATCACCTAGAGTAAGAAAATTACAACATTGAAGTAAATAAATTAACTAGGTTCATATTGTTGAATCAAGTCATTGACCAAAGGCAACAATCTTCTATAATGTGGTTTAAAGTCCTCATTCTGCTTTAATTTACCTTTGAAAAACTTGAAGCATTCCCAATCTTCTTTAGCCAAGTTAATTAGCATATTCTCAACCTTCATTCCTCCTTTTAATAATTCATTAATCCTTTTATTGTACTCATCTTCTATATTATTTATATTACTATTTTCTATTTCTTTATTATTTATATTATCTTCATTACCTATATTTTCTATATTATTTATATTGTTGGTAATTTGGGAAATTCTAGGGAAATCATTGGGAATTTCTTGGGAAACATTTTGAGTATTCTTTTTTAAATAACTTGGTGAATAACCCTTAGCACGATAATCAACTATTGGAAGTTGTAATTCGGGATTCTTTAACTCATCCATTCTGAGGCTCTCAAATTCTTTGAACCTTGCATAATTCAACCTATAATAGTTAGCTTGCTTTCCTTTACCCTTACCTGCACTCCATATCTCCACTATCCCATGAGTATATAGCGTATCTAGTGTTGCTATAACGAGCTTTTGACTTAATCTGCTCTCTAATACTAAATCTGCATTAGTACGGAAGAATCTGCCATCCTCTTTTGCATAATGGCTAGCTAGCTGACAAAGGGTAAACAACATACTTCTACAATTAACGTCCAACAGTATCATTAATTTCGTTGGTACCTGTGTAAATTGGTATTCTACTTTTTCCATAATATTTTGATTATTAATTTACTAAATAAAAAAAGATAGTACATTTCCTCTACTGAGGATAAACGTACTATCTTTCCGTTTTTTTAATTATTGTATTTTTTCTTATAATTCAAATATACCCGAAAAATATTGAAAAACCAAATTATGTATAATGAAGGAGTAAATTTTTCCAGAAAATTTTATGCAAAACCGTTTAATGAAGTACAAAAGGCTACTTCACAAATAGTTGATAGAAGTTACCTACCATATTTTAATTACTTGCGCTTTCTATTTTTAATAAAATCTTCTAAGTCATTATGTGTAATATGATAACTATTTCCTACTTTCTGCGCCTTCAAATTGCCTACTTTGATACTCTTTCTTACCGCTTGTTCCGTTATATTGAGCTTCTTTGCAATATCAACGACTGTATATGTCTTTTCTAATTGCGGAGAATTTCTATCATTATAAACTTCCTTTATTCTCTCTTCCTTATACATATTATGAGATATTGAATCTAAATGTCTTGCAATCAATTCAAAATCATCTCTCATACGCTCCACAAATTGAGGTGTATTATAGTCCTTGTCTAAACCACCAAGAGCAGTAAATAATGCTGTCTGAACTCTCGTATATCCCAATGCGTCACCATTTTCTTTTATGGCTATTAAATAACTAACGAAACATTTAGTTAGATACTCATCTAGATGAGCTTGTTGGGATACTTCTTCTTTTTTATTTGTGTCCATAAATAATCAAATTTTTAAAGATTAAAATTCCAATGGTACAATAGCGTCTTTTAGATTAGGCGAGAACCTATCTACGTATATTTTTAAGGTTGATTCTTTAGTGTGTCCAGTCATTGCCATTATTTTTGGCAAATTTACTCCGTTTTCAACCAATATAGATATAAAAGTTCTTCTACCTGTATGAGCACTAATTTTTTCTCTTCTCAGCATACTCACCTTTTCAACTCCTTTCTTTATTTGGCGATACTTTATTATTTCGTCACCAAACAAATCATATCGTGCCAACAATTCTTTTAGTTGTCGATTGAAAGCTTGATTTGTATAATAATCAAAACGAAATTCATATTTATGTGCAATTTCTATTGCTTTGTTTGTCAAAGGAATCTCAGCCCGTTTAATCGTCTTATGCGTATACAAGCGAAGTATATAACCGTTTTGATGAGGCACAAAATTGGATTTATCAATCAAACAAAAATCAGAATAACGCAATCCCGTCAAACATAGAAAAACAAAATAATCCCTAATCCTACATTCTGATTCTACATTCAAATCCATTGAAGCCAATGACGTTAATTCATCTTTGGTAAGGCGTATAACATCAGCTTGTTCGCTATCTTGTTTCCCCTCTAATATGATTTCAGTAGCTTTCAAATCTTTGTAGAAATTTCTTGTTAATGCAGCTAAGCAATCAAGCCTTTTATTTATTGTTGCATTAACCAAACTACCTTTGGTGAGATAAGTATGATTCTCGTTAGAAATTCGTTCATCAGCTAAATAATCAACAAAATCACCAATAAAACTTGGTGTAATATCTGACAGATGGAGAAGGGTTCGGTTATCATATTCATAATCCGCTAAAGCGTTGCGAGTACTAATAAAATCTTTGCATGAAGGATGTAACTTGCGTGATATTCCCCTTTCAGCATCTTCTTCTGCCTTACGCAATTTCATATCTTCAATATATTTATCAAAATCATAAACTATAATATTCTCATCCTCTTCAATCTCCGATTCTTCAACTTTTTCTTGCTTTAAAGCCTCAGCCATAACCATATTTGTTATCTTAGCCAAAGGGTTAGAATATAAAATCTCACAAGCTTTATTATCAACCCTTTCCTCCAACTCATCTATTTTCTGATTCAACAATTCAGAATCTTCAAATGGATAACCAGGCTTTACCCTATATTTTGTCGTTAAATACTTTTCTTCAATCATTGCAAGCTTGTAACGCAATATTGAATTATTCTTCTTTAAATACGCTACAACTTTACCCTGATAATACATCCGTTTAATTAATTTCAATGCCATATTTACAAAGTTGCTAAGTTTATTCAACACCTAATTCAACACCTTTTGCGCAACAAACTTATAAAAAGCCCGCAACTTCGCCAAATTAAAAAGCAACTATTTATCACATTTTAAATTGATTATCAGATATATAATAGAAACAATAATTTTTTCTTGATTGTACTAAGTTTCTTTATCGAATCCAGTCATCCCGACTGGGAAAAAGCATTGATAATCTGATGATTGTCGATGCTTTTTTGTTTTTAGGTGTTCTTGATTTTATGCCGGAAAAAGGATAAAAAAATGGGATCAACGTAAAAATCTGAGGGATTCTCATCTTACGCATAAATTTTCGACAGCC
>ENA-OOQP01001121-OOQP01001121.1-human-gut-metagenome-genome-assembly--contig:-NODE-1121-length-10147-cov-2.581252_pt1 | contig 10147 bp, 7 predicted proteins | sample MGYA00241266_ERZ501171 | MGnify/ENA primary metagenome ERZ501171 (study PRJEB25962, sample SAMEA2042501) | human gut metagenome | biome: human gut; feature: human-associated habitat; material: faeces...
GGGCGAGGAGGTTTATTCCTATCCGATAACGGTGACGGTTATAAATAAGAATGTAAAGGTAAGTGCGGTATCCGAAAATATTAACCTGTTCTATATGCTCAGCGCTAACGGCAACATTATGTTTACCTTTAACGGAGATTATATTGACGCACCTACGGTAAACTGGACGGATGATGCGGACAAAGCCCTCGGCTTCAATATCAGTAAATACGTTTACTACGATAACACAAAGAAAAAATGGTGCGCTAACGTGGATACCACGGAGCTGGAAATGGAAGGCAAAGCACCGGCTGCGGGCACCGCAACCGGAACCCTGGAATTAACATTCAGGGGTTACCGCAACACGGTAAAGGTAAATAAGTTCAAAATCAAATACTGCTATAAGCTTCCAAATATTGTGACGATGAGCGCGGCTACGGTCATCAATACGGAATGCGGTATCGATAAGGCTTCCTTCTATTTGTACCAGAAGGATGCCAAGATGAGAATAACCTACAAAAATGAAGAAAATAAATACTGCTACAGCTCTTATAAGTGCAACATAGAAGAGGTAGAGCTGTCGCCCACATCCTCCGGCAGTGATTATATGGAGTATGTGTATACCGGTGTAAATAAGAAGGAAAATGTGGTGATTTCCCTCCGCTCCGATTACTGGAGAGAAAAGGTGGAGGTAAAGCACACCATCAACAATGTGGCGCCCGTTCTTATTCTGGAGAAGCCGGCCATGACATTTAACTGGAACCTTCCCGGAACGGATACCACGGTATTCAAGGTAAGAAACGCCCAGAACGGTGCGGTCTTAAAGGATGTCATCATCACCGGAAAGAATGCGGCCGCCCAGAAGCTTCTTGATGAGAATGTATTTACGTTCTCCCTGAAGGAAAATAAGTATCTGGATGTGAAGCTGAATTCCCTGCAGGCGCTGAACAAGAAATTTAAGGACGGCAGTTACGGTTTTACGGTGACACCGGTATTTGTAAGCAGTGTGACCGGCAAGGAGGTGACCGGAAAGCCCTGTGTGCTGACGGTTAAGACGACGTCCAAGGCGCCCGAGGTCAATTTATCGGCGTCCGGCAGTATCGATATTGCCAGATATCCGATGTACGACAATTGGGAATTCTACAAAAACGCAGTGAAACTGAAATACAGTTTCAAGAACGTAAACAGCAATTATGAAGAAATCGGCAGGGAAGTAATCGGCGACTATGCGGACTATTTTGAAATCTGGTGGAGCGATCCCGGACAGGGATTTTATCTGAAAGCAAAACGCGGTATGGAGGGCAGACTGAAAGCCGGCTTTGTATATAATGTACAGATTAAATTTACCCTGAAGATGAAGGACGGCACGACAACGGAGATTATCACGAAGAAGCCATACAAGCTGAAATTAAAACAGTCGGCAACCGGGGTTAAGGTATTGACCAAGCCGCAGACGATGTTTGCTTCCAATGAAGAGGTTACCAGAGTTTATGAATTGAGGCTGAACGGCAGCTATTACCGCATCGAAAAAATAACCGGCGGTCTGGATGTCAACAAGGACGGCAAAAATGATATTGTTATCGACCGTGTTTCCACTAAGGACTGGGACACTGCAGCGGACATTACCTTAAGAATAGCGGACAGGGATGCCATAAGCGCTACCGTAAAAGGCAAGAGCTATTCCGTTCCGATTGAAATCATGGTAATGGGTGCGGACGGTGTGACGAAAAACATCAGGACCCAGATTAAAGTTACGGTAAGAAAATAAAAGACAGAAAAAAGGCGCAGGAAGTTTTTCCTGCGTCTTTTGCGTTGTGCATCTACCTGCATTCCATGTTTTCCTCCTTGCAAATTGCTTTTGTTTATCATATAATCAATCTGGTCACAAAAAAATAATCAAATTATACCTTTTTTACCATACCAGATTACAGGAGAAGCCATGCTGACTTATAATTTCGATAATGTGAAAATTCCTTTGTACGAATACATTTACAACTGCATAAAAAAAGATATTTTAGCGAGAAAATTAAAGGCGGGACAGAAGCTTCCCTCCAAGAGAACCTTCGCGGAAAATAATGGGATTAGTACCATAACGGTTCAGAATGCATATGACCAGTTAATCAGCGAGGGCTATATTTATACTGTGCCGAGGAAAGGCTATTATGTGGCAAATCTGTACGGACTGTCCACGGTCAACAAGGAAACGAACATTTCCTTAAATATAAGGCTGCCGGAGAAGAAGCGGACGGACCTTATCGATTTATCCGACAACCGCATGAACACGGACAATTTTCCCTTTTCTATCTGGGCGAAGCTTTCCCGCAACATTCTTTCCGGTAAAAGCAAGGAGCTTATGGAGATTTCTCCTACCAACGGAAAAAAGGAGCTCAGGGAGGCGATTGCCGGTCACTTAAAATCCTTCCGGGGCATGCTGGTTGACCCGAACCAGATTGTGGTTGGCGCCGGTACGGAATATTTATACAGCCTGCTTATCCAGCTTTTAGGGAATGACAAAATGTACTGTCTGGAAAATCCGGGCTATACCAAAATCGCCAAGGTCTACACCAAGCATCAGGTAACCTGCCATTACGTGGATTTGGATGACAGCGGTATTACCTTAAAGGGGTTAAGAAAAGCGGAGGCGGATGTGGTGCACATCAGCCCCAACCACCATTTTCCCACCGGAATTACCATGCCGGTAAAAAGAAGATATGAGGTGCTTTCCTGGGCGAGCGAAAAGGATGGAAGGTACATTATTGAGGACGATTACGACAGCGAATTCCGGATAAGCGGCAAGCCCATTCCCACGCTGTTCAGCATCGATGAATGTGAAAAAGTCATTTACATGAATACCTTTTCCAAATCCCTGACGCCCACCATCCGAATCAGCTACATGGTGCTGCCGGTGCATCTTGCCAACCTTTTTTACGAGAGTCTGTCGTTTTATGCCTGCACGGTGTCCAATTTTGAGCAGTTCATTCTGGCAGATTTTATTAAGAACGGGTACTTTGAGAAGCATATCAACCGGATGCGGCTTTTTTATGCCCGCAAGCGCAGGGCGCTGATTGATGCCGTAAAAAACAGCCGGTTAAAAGACATCAGCGAAATTATGGAAAGTGATTCGGGACTTCACTTTCTTCTAAAGATAGACACGGAAAAAACGGACGCGGATTTTTCGGCGCAGTTACAGGAAAAAGGAATTCATGTGGAATTTCTGTCGGAGTTTTACCATGATAAAAGCAACCGGGAGCACCTCATGATTATCAATTACTCCAATTTTGATGTGCAGACCATGGGAGATATTTTCGATAAAATTGCAGAAATAGCGGAAAAATAGTTTAAGGGTACCTTCCGGTGATATTTCCGAAGAGGAACAGAAGCTTCTGTGGGAATATGTGGCAGACGGCGGAAAACTCATGGTGTATGCCGGTCCCTTGGAAGCCGTGAATGCGATTGTGTTGAAGTGACAACTCCTATTTTGTCCCATGATTATCTTGCATGATTGCGATATCTTTTCTATAATAAAAGTGGTGTAAATTTTGCAAGGGGGATAAAAGAATATGGATTACGCAATGTACAGTCGGGTGATTATCGGCGTTTGCATTGTTGTCGGCATTTTGCTGGTTCTGCTGTTGGGAAGAGGTACCCGCCAGAAAGACCGACATGTGAGCACCGGGTGGACCGGCTCGCCGGCATTTGAAAAATGGAAAAAACAAATCAGTACAAACTGCAGCTCCCAAAACCTGAAGGACTTTCAGCTTTTTCTGACGCAATATGGCGGAGGTTATGTCAAAAGAAGGGACGGCAGAGTGATTTACCGGGATTTCTTAGGCAGGGAAAAGGGAGATTTGAAAGGGATTTTCTTTCATTCTGTCATTCCCAGCAGGAAGATTTCCACAGAGGAAAAAGAAGCTTTCCGAAGATATCTCTGCCAGATTGGAGTGCAGGGGATTGGCGAAAGACCGGAGTATGAAAAATTTGACGGGAAACTGCGCAACAAAGAAGAGGATTTGGATGAGTGGGAAAAAAAGGAAGCCGGCAACAAGGGAGAACTGCTCGTCCGCCAATACCTTAATAGCCTGAATGAGCGGGAGTATTTTGTAATCAGCGGCGTTGTCCTTAAATATCAAGGAAAAACGAGGGAACTCGACCACATTATCGTGGGCAATGATGTGATTTTTATTCTGGAAACCAAAGCATTCGGCATGTCAGGAAGTGAAAACGGAAGCAATAAAGCAGTGCTTACCATCCATAATGACAACTGGGTACTTCACAAAAACGGTCACGACAAGACATTAAAAAGCCCGACGGAACAGGTAACGCGGGAAGCGGCGCTTATGAAAGAGATTATAGAGAACCCGTTTATAGACATAAAACCCGTTGTGGTGCTGGCTAATCCATCTTTGGTGTTGGAGAAAAAGGAAACACTGCCTTATGAAGTGACTAAGCTGAAAGACCTGGCGGCATATATTCAGGCCAATAACAAACAGATGACATCCGAGGATATGCAAGATGCTATCCGAAGAATAGACAAAAGCAGGATAAAGTAATAAGAAACAGGGCATGTGAGACATGCCCTGTTTTGTACTTGTTAAACCGCTATATCCAGATTTTTTCCGATAAGCGCCGCAGCATCGGCGGATTTTTTATTCTGCTGATAAGGATTGGACTCATCGGAATACCGAATCTGCGTGGTAGTTGTGCCGCCTGCGGTATAGGTGGTGCCGCATTCCGGGCAGATTGCCGTGCGGATGGAAACGGTAGCCGAAAGCACCTGGCCGTTATTCTGTGCTGCGCTCTTGTAAGCATTGCTTACATGCTCCTGCTCATGGGCACGTACTCTGGCAGCTGAAGCCTGCGGGGAAATGTGGGCGGCTGACTTAAAGGAAACCATTTCGTCCGAGCCGTCCTGATACTTCCGGTTCTTACAGGTTTCACATTCCGCAGGAGAAGATTTCCTGCCGGGGGTCACTTCCGTAGACTGTCCGGGGTTTAAAATAGGTTTATAAGAAGTATTAACATTGCCGAGTCCGATTATTCCCATCATGGAAAACTCCTTTCTGCGATTTTACGAGTATTTCTATCCTTATAGTAGCACGCAAGAATAAGAAAAACAAGTCCCCGGAGCACGGATAAGGTATGACTGCAGGCACGGAAGGAGGAAAGAAGAGCAAGAGTGCCTACGAAAAAAGACAGGGTAGGCACGGAGAGAGGAAAGAAGAGTAAAAGTGCCTATCAAAGAAAAAAGGATAGGCACGCATAGAGATAACAAGGGAAAAAGTGCCTGCCATAAGGAAAGGAATAAGTATGCGATACATAAGAAAGGGGAAAGTATGCGATACAATTCAGTTGACAGTTTTATTTCTTACAGATAAACTGATTTATGCGGTCTTCAACAGGATTTGACAAGTTAGATAGTGAAAAACCTGAGGAGCTCGTGAGCAATGAAAGGGTAAGGAGTTAGCGGGTCAATGAAACGTGAATCATTTAAGTCACGTCTGGGATTTTTAATGGTAAGTGCCGGATGTGCAATCGGAATCGGAAATGTATGGAGATTTCCCTATGTGGCAGGACAAAACGGCGGGGGATTTTTTGTATTGTTTTATCTGCTGTTTTTAGTGGGCATGGGACTGCCGGTACTGACCATGGAACTGGCGGTAGGGCGAGCCAGCAGAAAAAGTGCGGTACAGGGCTATAAGGAATTGGAAAAGAAAGGCAGTAAATGGCATCTGCACGGCTGGATGGCTATTTTCGGCTGCTACATGCTGATGATGTATTACACAACGGTGTCCGGCTGGATGGTTGATTATTTTTATAAATTTCTGACCGGTCAGTTTAAGGCGGGCATGACGGCAGAGGAGTCCGGCGGCATCTTTAACAGTATGCTTGCCAATCCGAAGGAAATGACGTTCTGGATGGTGCTTACGGTGCTGCTGGGTTTCCTGGTATGCAGTAAGGGTGTGCAGAACGGCCTGGAAAAAATCAGCAAGGTCATGATGAGCGCTCTGTTAGTGTTGATTGTAGTGCTTGCCGTACACAGCTTTACACTTTCCGGCGTGGGAGAAGGTATCCGGTTTTATCTGGTGCCGAATATGAAAACCGTACAGGCAGCAGGATTGAAAAATGTAATCACAGCGGCTATGAACCAGTCCTTCTTCACGTTAAGCTTAGGCGTGGCGGCTATGGAAATTTTCGGTAGCTATATGGGAAAAGAACATACGCTGGCAGGAGAAGGTATCCGCATCTGTGCATTGGATACATTTGTGGCAATTATGGCCGGACTTATTATTTTTCCGGCATGCTTCAGCTACGGCGTGGAAGCAGGTGAGGGTCCTGCACTTATTTTCGTGACACTGCCCAATGTATTTGTTAATATGACTGGCGGACGCATCTGGGGAGCCATGTTTTTCCTGTTTATGACGTTTGCAAGCTTTTCCACCGTTATTGCGGTGTTTGAAAATATCATGTCTTTCTGTATGGACATGTTTGGCTGGAAGCGCGGAAAGGCAGCTCTGATAAACTGCATTATTATTTTAGTGGCAAGTATGCCCTGCGTTTTAGGCTACAATGTGTGGAGCAATCTGCATCTGATTGGCGGAAGGGATGTGCTCGACAGCGAGGACTTTATTGTAAGCAACCTGCTGCTTCCCATCGGTTCCCTGATTTATCTGTTGTTCTGCGTAACCAAATGGGGCTGGAGCTTCGATAATTATATAGAAGAGGCGAATACCGGAAAGGGACTTAAAATTGCAAGGTTCTTAAAGCCGTATTTCCAGTTCATTCTTCCGGTTCTGATATTGATTATTTTAATACAGGGATTGTTGTAAAAAAGAGGGAAATGCGTCATGAGTATGTATACATGATGACAATATGTTACTTAAGGGTTTGACACAAAGTAAATGCACAGGAAATTTCCGAATAATTAGGGGATAATGATGGAAATAGATGTATATTATTTAATTGATTACGAAAATGTTGGAAGCGATGGTCTCATGGGATGTAATTCCCTAAAGAAAACCGACCATATTGTTATTTTCTTTACCGAACATGCTAAAAAAATTGATATGAGTGATATTGCCAATCACGGCAGTGCAGAAATTGAAATGAAGGAGGTACCTGCAGGAAAGCAATCCGCAGACATTCATATCAGTTCCTATCTGGGGTATCTTATCGGAACTAATGCCGGAAAGAAAATACGTATTGTGGTAATAAGTAAAGACACGGATTTTGACAATATTATTAAATTTTGGAAAACACGGGAAAAAGACAAGAATAATTCGGGGCTTGAATTGTTGAGGGTGCAGAAAATAAAGGATGCTATATCTTCGGTATCGGCGAAACAAGCGGAAAGTACAAAGAAGTCTTCGGTTAAGGTGAGTGGTTCTCAAAAAACAATGCTTAATCAGGAAATTATGCATGCTTTAAGAGGGGCTGGATTTAGTGCAACGGTGGGAAACTCGGTTGCTCAAATAACGATAGGACTTTATGGTAATGAGCATTTTCTTACGGAAGTTCATAATGAATTAAGAAAGAAGTATACGAATTACGGAGAAGTGTATACCACAATAAAACCGGTATTGTCAAAGTTTGCCAATGACAGTGCGGCGAACACAACCAAGAATAGTAAGCAAGATAAATTGGCTGCTAATAACCAGATAATGCAGGTCCTGAGTAAAGCAGGATTTGATAACGAAATAGTGGGGTATGTGTCATCAACGGTTGCGAAAAATGCCGGTACAAGAGAAAGTAAACAAAAGATTTACAAATTATTGGTTGCAAAGTATGGACAAAGTAAGGGATTAAAAATTTACAAGCAAATAAAAAGTAATATTAAGACGGCATAGTATGAAAAATGCCAAATTATAATGAAATAAAAATGACACATTAGTTGTCTGAAAAGTCCGTTTTCCGGTTTTCGAGGGAAACGGACTTTTTTAATTGAAGATTAAAGTGAAGTGGTTTTTCTCGGCGGAAAGAACACCTTCCTTCTGCAGCTTGGAAATGACGACGGACAGAGCGGCACGTTCCACGCAAAGATAATCGGCAAGCTGCTGGCGGTCAAAAGGAATGGAGAAGGATAAAGTGCCCTGACGGATGGACTCCTCCGACAGATAAGAAAGCAGTTTTTCTTTCGTGGAGCGTTTGCTTAAATGGGTCAGCTTGTTGTTGAAAACCAGGATTTTTTCGGCAAGAATAGTCACCAGATTTTGTATCAGGCGCGTGTGGCGGGAACAGGCGGAGGAGCATACGGAAAGCAGTTTCTGCACATGAAGCAGCAGAATTTCGCAGTCTTTTTCGGCAACCACACTGCTTCCAAGCGGCGTATCCGGCACGGCGGCATAGGGTTCCCCGAAAATATCTCCGGCAGTGATTTTGTGTATCATATGGCGGTGTCCCCAGACATCTTCCTGGATGATAAGAAGACTGCCGCTTAAGACCAGTCCCATGGAAGAAATGTTTTCGCCGGCACGGAATACATATTGCCCATCAGGAACGGAAAGCAGTTTATCGGCAACGCAGGGCAGCACCGACAGAATTTCCCCGTCGGAGAGTCCCTGAAACAACGGACTGTTTTTTAATACAGGAAGATAAGCCGAAAAGTTATGTTTTGTTTCCATAATTTTCCTTTCGTTTTGTTTGATTTCAAACATACAATTTATTTTTATTATAATAAAATGAGCAGGAAATATGCAAGACATATCCGGCGAGGTGAAAAAGAACCAGCGCATAAGGATTTGATGGGTAGGAAAATCTTGACGGGTATGAAAATAAAAAAAAGGAGAGAAATGATTATGGAACAGCAGATGTTTTGTTATCAGTGCGAGCAGACCGCAGGATGCAGCGGCTGCGTGGGAAATATCGGCGTTTGCGGAAAAAGCGCGGACGTGGCAAATTTACAGGATAAACTGACCGGAGCTCTTATCGGTCTGGTAAGAGCAACAGAAGGAAAAACAACAGGAGAACAGGGACTTCGTGCGGAAACCTTCCGCATGATAACAGAGGGACTGTTTGCAACCATTACGAATGTGAGCTTTGATGCCGAAGCCATTCAGAACATGATAGATAAGGTGGAAAAGGAAAAGAACAGACTGAGTCCCGGCTGCAGTGCCTGTGGAACTCCCTGCGGAAAAACAAATGACTACACTTTGGACAATCTGTGGCAGGCGGAGGAAGATATCCGTTCCTTAAAATCCTTAATTCTTTTCGGCATCCGTGGCATGGCGGCTTATGCATATCATGCCCTGATGCTGGGTTATACGGATGAGGAAATCAATCTGTTTTTCTGTGAGGCTCTGTATAAAATCGGTTATGAAGAAACAAAGGAAGAGCTTTTGCACACGGTTTTAAGAGTCGGGGAAATCAACTTAAAATGTATGGCGCTTTTGGACCGTGCCAACACGGAAAGCTACGGCACACCGGAGCCCGTAACTGTGCCGTTATGCGTGGAAAAAGGTCCGTTTATTGTGGTGACCGGGCACGATCTGAAGGACTTGAAAATGCTTTTGGAGCAGACGGAAGGTAAAGGTGTCAACATTTATACCCACGGTGAAATGCTGCCCGCGCATGCGTATCCGGAGCTTAAAAAATATAAGCATCTGAAGGGCAACTACGGCACCGCATGGCAGAACCAGCAAAAAGAATTTGACGGACTGCCGGGAGCACTTCTGTTTACCACCAACTGCCTGATGCCGCCTAAGGACAGCTACCGGGACAGAGTGTTTACTACCGAAGTGGTTGCCTTTCCGGGCTGCGTGCATATAGAAGAAATGCCGGACGGCAGCAAGGACTTTTCACCGGTTATTGAGAAGGCGTTGGCACTCGGCGGCTTTGCAGAAACCATGGAATTTACAGGTATTAACGGCGGCAAAGAAGTTACTACGGGCTTTTCCCATGCGGCAATTCTTTCCCATGCGGACACTGTGGTGGAAGCGGTAAGAGAAGGAAAAATCCGGCACTTCTTTTTGGTGGCGGGCTGCGACGGGGCAAAGCCCGGCAGAAATTATTACACAGAGTTTGTAAAACAGACGCCGGAAGACTCCATTGTGCTGACACTTGCCTGCGGTAAATTCCGTTTTAACGATTTGGCGCTGGGAGAAATCGGAGGACTGCCAAGACTGATGGACATGGGGCAGTGCAACGATTCCTACAGCGCCGTGCGGGTCGCCTC
>ENA-OOQP01001122-OOQP01001122.1-human-gut-metagenome-genome-assembly--contig:-NODE-1122-length-10131-cov-1.629119_pt1 | contig 10131 bp, 10 predicted proteins | sample MGYA00241266_ERZ501171 | MGnify/ENA primary metagenome ERZ501171 (study PRJEB25962, sample SAMEA2042501) | human gut metagenome | biome: human gut; feature: human-associated habitat; material: faeces...
GCGGTTCCTTTCGGGTCTTCCTGTAGAAATCGACAATGGGCTTCATCATGGATAATCATAAGAAGGACCTCCTGTTTTCTGCAAAAGACACAATGAACATTGTACACAATTTAAGGACAAAGGTCAAAGAAAATCTGCAAAATATATAAATCCCATCAGGTATGGTATAATTGGTGCCAGAGGCGGCAGCAGGCAGATCTCTGGCAAATACGCTGTATTTCTGCTGGATTCCGTTTCCTGCTGCGTATGCTGACCCTACGGCTACCATACTATATATATGCTGTTGGTGAGGTAATTGCACAACAATTATAATTATTATACTATAAATAGTTCTGCTTTTCATCACAGGTAAAATCTATAAATACGTACGAATCTTTCAATATCGGAGGAGAGTGCTTATGAGCGATATCATTTATTTTCTGCATCACAGCGGATTCATCTATGAAAATGAGACAAGCCTTCTTGTTTTTGATTTCTATAAAGACCCGGAGAACCGGCTGGAGACGCTTCTTAAGGATTCTAAGAAGAAATTGTATTTCTTCGTGAGTCATTATCATGCCGATCATTTCAACCGTGATATACGAAGGTGGGAAGAGCGGGCAGAGGCCTACATCATGCATAAGAACTGCTGGCTGACGATGGACAGGGAAGAAAAGAAGCATCTTATGGTCCCCGGAGATACGCTGACGATCGGCGATCTGACGGTCACTATGTATGGCTCGACAGATGAGGGGGGCTCGTTTCTGGTCAAAAGCGGGGGCAAGACGATCTTCCACGCGGGAGATCTGAACTGGTGGCACTGGGCCGGCGAACCGGCGGCGGATAATCTGGCCGCCAGGCGAGATTTCTTCCATGAGCTGTCCCGTTTTTCCGAAAGACAGGTCGATGTGGCCTTTTTCCCGGTGGATGCTCGGCAGCAGGCGGCCCGCGAGTGGGGCGTCATGGCATATCTGGAAAGGGTAGAGCCGAAGCTCCTCGTCGCAATGCATGCTTTCGGCAAGCGCTGGCTTCCCTCTTATGAATTTCTCTGGCATTATCCGGAACAGAAGCTCTGGATCCCCGAAAAGGATGGAGATGTCAAGGAGACGGAGTCTTAGCCCTGGCGATCTCTGTTCTTGGTTTAAGGAAATGCGGAACGGATCAGCATTTCCTTACCTTTGACATGAAGGATTATATAACCGGTATGGGAGGAACTTTATGACAAACGGCTGGATGTGGATCATTGGCATTATGCTGATTGGCGGATTCATCCTGCAGATGACGCCGCTCATGTTTTATCTATACGCGGTCTTTGGTGTGCATCTCTCTATCCTTTTGATCTCATACCTGATCCTTCGAAGAGAGCGGGGCATCGATCTGCGGGCGAATATGCTCTTCATGCTGGGGCTTACGGTGATCAATATCATGACGGATCTTGGGATCATGAATTACCATATGTCCTGGGCAGCGGTGGCGGCTCTTTTTGTATGGTCTCTCTTCGGGGGAGGAAGAAGGGGATAGGGGGCTGGTGACTTGTGATGAGTAGCTAGGGATGAGTGGCTAGGGATTAGGAGCCTCGAGTGACCGGTGACTGGAGAGATTAAAGGAAACACTGATTAAATCGTTGTCAGATTTTACTTTTGAATTTTTATACATGGCGAGGAATCACCTGACGCGAATATCGAACTATGTAAGGAAGACTATGACTAAGTCATGTATAAAAATTCTTGTAGAATCTGACTCTGCGATTGAATCAGCGTTTCCCTAGGATTTCACTCTTGCAAGATCACAAGCTGCGGTCGCACCGGCATTTCCTTCCTACAGGGAAGCCGACATGCGGCCCCCTGTGAGTTTTCCCAAAGGAGGGAACGACTATGAAAAAGTATGTATGCACTGTATGCGGATGGATTTACGATGAAGCCAAAGGTGATCCGGACAATGGCATCGCCCCGGGAACAAAGTTTGAAGATCTGCCGGCAGACTATGTATGCCCGGTCTGCGGCTCCGGCAAGGATGAATTTGAAGTTTATGAAGGATGATTGTTAATTATTGTTTCCGAAAACAATAAACAATACTTGACAATGAAGACGATATGAGGTAATATAGAATCGTAAACAAAAGGAAATCACCATTGGCCGTGATGATTCCACTCATTGTTACAAATCTTTCTCAACAACTCCAAACACCTCTAAAAAGCCTCCCTTCGGGGAGGCTTTAGGTGTCTCATGGGGAAAGCGAATGTAAAAAGGCGGTGTGACAAAACAGACAGGTTTTTGTCACACCGCCTTTGCTGCGAAAGAGGCGTCTCAGAGCTGTGCCGTGCAGTGCGGGCAGCGGGTCGCATCATCTGCGATCGCTTCTTTGCAGTAGGGGCACTTTCTGATTTCCTTTGGCGGAGCTTTCGGGAAGAAGTGGTTGATCTGCTTGATGGCGATAAAAATGACGAAAGCAATGATCAGGAAATCAATGACTGCATTCAGGAATTCTCCGTATGCGATGACCGGAACGCCGAGCTCTTTTGCTTCGGCGAGTGTGGAGACCGGGGTATCGCTCAGAGGGATGAAAAGGTTGGAGAAATCGATACCACCCAGAAGGTAGCCCAGAGGAGGCATGATGACATGGCTGACCAGAGAAGAAACGATCTTTCCGAATGCAGCGCCGATGACTACACCGACTGCCATGTCTACTACATTGCCGCGGAGGGCAAAGTCTTTGAATTCTTTGAGCATACCCATGAGGGAACGTCTCCTTTCTAAAAAATAAAGAAATTATTTTTTATATCTTACCACAAGTGGAGGAAAGTTGGGAAGAGTATAAAATGGCAGATCGAAAAAAGAGCGCATCTGCCGAGGGGACATAGGGTCCGGGGCACTGTATTCTCTTATTTTTCTTACAGAGGTTTGACACATTCCTTTATCTATGCTATAGTATGTCCAATAAGCGATGAAGAAAAAGAGTACGCAGGGATTTCTTCTCTTAGCGAGTCCGGACAGTGCAAGCGGGCAGAGAAACTTTGCTGAAGTGCGTTTCAGAGCCAGGAGACCGAAAAGAAGTAGGCTCTCCCGGGGATTCCCGTTACAGGATCAGAGTCTGTTTGGACTTAAAGAGGCCGATGCGGTGACGCAACGGTGAAATTGGGTGAGAATCACGAGTCTTTCGTCCCATGGGGGAGGAAGGGCTTTTTTTATTGTTTGAAATGAAGATCTTGCCCGATGCGGCAATGTTTCGCGAGCCTTGCTGCATCCATAGAATCTACTGCTGAACTCTTTTTCATTGATCGCCATAGTAGGAATAGTAGGAAATGATAGGAGGAAATGATATGAATAAAAATGAGGATGTCAAAAACTTAGCACAGAGCGTGCTGAAAGAGCACCAGACAAAAAAGCAGGGACGGCAGTTTATTCTCTGGATCCTGGCATTGGTCGTGGGCGCCGCTCTGGGCTGGCTCGGGATCAAGCCTTTGAATGAGCTCTTTAATTTTATCGCGACGGTATTCACCCGTTTGTTCCAGTTCATCGCGGTACCGACGATCGCGCTCGCTGTCATCACGACACTGGCTGCACTCGGCGGCAAGAAGGAAACCGGTCGCATTTTTGCACACGCAGTCGTCTACACGCTTCTCACTACCGTCTTTGCGGCAGGTATCGGGCTTGCGATGTATCTCTGGGTGACACCGGGGAATCTGCCGACGGATCTGGCGAGTGCAGGGGCTTCGAGCGTGCCGCAGAAGCTGGGAACGGTCACATACTATGACCACATCTTGAATGTCATCCCGAATAACATTCTGCAGCCATTCCTGTCCGGCAATGTACTTGCTGTCATGCTGATCGCAGCCTCCTTCGGCCTCGGGCTTGCCTTCATGCCGAAGACGGAGAATCGCGAAGTCCTCTTGAAGGGCATCCTTGGTTTTCAGGAGCTTCTCTTTACGCTGATCAAAGCACTTCTCGCCATTCTTCCTGTCGGCATTCTGGCTTTTGCAGGGCAGCTCTCCGCCCAGATCGAAGCAGGGGTCATCGTAGGGGCGCTCGGGAAATACACGCTCGTCATCATGGCAAGTAACGGTATCCAGTTCTTCCTTGTCCTGCCGCTCTTCCTTCTGGCTCGTGGACTGAATCCGATCGATGTTTTCAAGAAAATGTCTCCTGCCATTGCAGTCGCTCTCTTCACCAAGAGCTCTGCGGGCACACTCCCGGTAACGCTTGCCTCGGCGGAGAAGAATCTAAAGGCGAATCCCGCTGTTTCCCGCTTTGTACTTCCGATCTGCACGACCATCAATATGAACGGATGCGCAGCCTTCATACTGATCACTTCGCTCTTCGTCATGCAGAATGCGGGGATGGAGCTTTCGATGACGACCATGCTCACATGGCTCATCGTCGCAGTACTCGCAGCTGTCGGCAATGCAGGCGTACCGATGGGATGCTACTTCCTGACGCTTTCCCTCATGAGCGGTATCGGCGCGCCGATCGGCATCATGGGTCTCATCCTTCCGATCTATACGATCATCGATATGATCGAGACAGCAGAGAATGTCTGGTCTGATTCCTGCGTCTGCGCGATGACCGACCATGATCTGAAAGGGAAATTGAATCAAGAATAGAAAAAACCGCTGTCCGAATGGTTTCGGACAGCGGTTTTTAGGTGAGGTTCAGGGTTCAAGGTTCAAGTTTTTCTGTGAGATCGACTTCTGCCTCGGCGAGGAAGATTGGGTCCTTGTCGAATGCGGAGAGGTGCATCTAGGCAGCGACCGGTACGCGGTCGACTTCTTTGCCGGCAAGGGCGGCTCTGACTTGTGCTTCTCTATACATAAAGGGTCTCCTTACTGTATAAGAAATCATGAGATTCGCCATATTGTAGCATAGGAGAGAAGGGGGAACATGGTATAATGAGCAATATATACTTTGCAGCGAAGTTGCCGCTACAAGTTTGAAAGCAGGGATGACTGGCTAGGGATTAGGAGTCTCGAGTGACTGGTGACTAGTGACTAGTGACTGGGATTCTCCGGCATCGTCATCCCGAGCGCAGTCGAGGGATCTTTACTGCACTGCGGGAATCAGCGTGTATGCGTCGAGGGAAAATGATGTCCTGGTGCTGCCTCACATCAGGCGATGAACGTTCTGCAATAAAGATCGAGGGCTACGCTCGAGATGACGACGGCGCGAAGCGCTATCAAAACTCTGCGGCGCTTTCAATGATTATGCGCCGCACCCCCCGTTGAACCGGTAGAACCCGCCTTCCCCATAGACCCCGCGCTCCCTCTTTCGCAAACAAGCAAAGGGCGAGCCGTGGGTTAATCCTGTCCGACAGTCCCTATTTTATGCCGTCCTATCTACATTTTCATGAGGAAAGATGCTATAATGAAAAATAATTTTGTGACGACAATAGAGTGAGAGCAGGGAGGCGACGAGATGGCCAGACGGAAAGGGCTGAAGCGGTGGGACGAGATCACGACAGAGGGATGGCTCTCGCTGATGGCGGACAAGACGGTCATGAGTGCGCTGATGATGCAGATCTTCTCGCGGCTCTATCACTCCGAAGACTATATGGATAACGCAAAGAATATAGCGAAGGCGCTCCATCTGGAGTATCGGGCACTGAATGCAGGTGTCGGCTGGGCGGGGAATAAGATCCGTGAGATGTATGAGTCGGGAAGCCTTTTGACCTATCATGCGAGCGAGAAGAAGGACGAGACGCCAAGAGAGGAAGAGACGGGAGAATTTCGTCTTTCCGAAACGCCCGCCTCTCGCATCCGCCGCTCGCCATGGGAGTATGTTTTCGATGGGAGTGAGGACGATAACGGTACCTATTTCTGGGTGCTGAAGCCTGAGGCCGTAAGAGCGTATCGAGAGATCATGGATGCGGATATCTGGCATCTGGATGATATTCGCCAGCTGCTTGAGAGCGATGAGACGGCATATGGGTGCGAGGGGAGCCTCTTTTCCCACTCGTCTTCGCATACGGTCGATGAGATCCGAAAGCGGTTTTCAAAAAATGCGGATTTCAAAAGAAAATCGATGGGGGCGCACCCCTGCTGCATCGTGTGCGGGGCAGATCGGATTTCTCTTCTCCATGCGGTTCCTTATGGGACGCACGGCGAGTCGCAAAAGGGGCTCATGCTTTGTCCGACCCATGCGGCACTTTTCTCCGCACATCTCATCTCTTTTTCCGATGCGGGCGAGCTTCTGGTGTCTCCTCGGATCTCCGAAAGGGAAAGGAAGCTCTATGGCCTTATCGCGGGAGAGAAAGCGAAGACACCTTTCAGCCGCAGGCGGATGCTTACGCATCGAAAAATTTTTACAGAGGAAGGAAGGAAACTGAAATGATTTTATCCGGCAAAGAAATTGTGCGACATATGGGGGAAGAAATCATCATCGATCCCTTTGATCCGGAGAGGGTGAATCCGAACAGCTACAACCTCACTCTGGCTGATGAGCTGATGGTATATGATAACTATGAGCTCGACATGAAGAAGAGAAATGAAGGCACGCTGCTCCATATCCCCGAGGAAGGCTATGTGCTGCAGCCGAATAAGCTCTACCTGGGACGGACGCATGAATATACAAAAACGAGATGCTTCGTACCGATGCTCGAGGGACGCTCATCCATCGGGCGTCTGGGTCTTTTTATCCATGTAACGGCAGGCTTTGGAGATGTGGGCTTCTCAGGGTACTGGACGCTGGAAATGTTCTGCGTACAGCCGATCCGCATCTATGCGGGGGTAGAGATCTGCCAGATCTATTTCCATACCGTTTTGGGGGAGGCAGACCGATATGACAGCGGAAAATATCAGAATAATCAAGGAATTCAGCCAAGCCTACTTTACAAAGACTTTGAAAAGTAGTATGATAATACCAACTTAATAACACTTGGAGCAAAGAAGCTGCAGCATGACAGGAGAGTTTTCTCTTTGCCTGCTGCTTTTTTTGTACTTTGCTTCGGTGCGGGAGTGCTTTTGAGAGTTCAAGGTATTTGCATTTTTTTGAATATTATTTCATTTTGCGGATGGAGTCTCGGAAGGCATCCTGTTTTTTAGGAAAGCATAAGAGTGGAATTCATCTCATGGAGGACATGCTTTCCACTTGGGGGAGACGTAGGAGGTCGACTATTATGAAAAAAGCAATGAAGAAAATGATCATGGCAGGTGCTCTTTGTGTCGCAGGTGCAGCTCTGATTGCAGGCTGCGGCGATTCCGGTTCTTCTGCAGGCGGCGGAAAACAGTTCCTGAACATCGCTACCGGTGGTACTGCTGGTACTTATTACCCACTGGGCGGTGCGCTCGCTGAACTGCTGAACCAGAATATCAAAGGTATGAATGCCTCTGCACAGTCTACCGGTGCATCCGTAGCCAATGTCAATATGCTGAAAGACGGCTCCGTCGACATTGCTTTCATCCAGAATGATATCGCTTACTATGCAGCCAACGGCAAGGAAATGTTCAAGGACAACAAGGTAGAAAACATCCGCGGTATCGCTGCACTCTATCCGGAAACAGTCCAGTTCGTCACCACCGCTGACAAAGGCATCAAATCCATCGCTGACCTCAAGGGCAAAAAGGTCGCTGTCGGTGCTTCCGGCTCCGGCGCAGAAGCCAATGCTCGTCAGATCCTTGGTGCATATGGTCTGACCTATGATGATATCGATGTACAGTATCTCTCCTTCGGCGAAGCTGCTGATGCACTGAAGGATGGCAATGTCGATGTCGGTGTCGTCGTCGCAGGCTTCCCGACCGCAGCAATCCAGGATCTGGCTGCCAATAAATCCGCAGCACTGGTCAATATCGATGCAGAACATGCGGACAAGCTGATGAAGCAGTATCCATACTTCACCAAGATCACCGTACCGAAGGGTACCTATCCTGGACAGGAAGCAGATGTCAGCACCGTAGCCGTGAAATGCGTCATCGTTACCACCGATAAACTCTCTGATGATCTCGGTGAACAGATCGTCAAAGCCATCTACGAACACCTTGACCGTATGAAAGCTGCTCATGCTGTCGGCAAGTACATCACCAAGGATACTGCTCTGGAAGGCATGTCCATCAAGATGAATGCCGGCGCTGAAAAGTATCTGAAAGCGAAATAATAGTGGGAAGTCACTTTTGTAACATGGTCAGGTAAAGAGAATAAGATTCAGAGGTAGCCCGTGGGGCGTACCCCCTTGATGATACATGAAAATGCTGCTTGAATCAGCATTTCCTTCGGAGCGGAACTGGCGGCTCCGAAGCAACCCTGAACCTATCAACCTGAACCCTGAACCACTTGTTATCCATATCGAAACACTGATCTGATCAGCGCTTTCCCTTATAGGAAGGAGGGAGAACGGGCTCATCTAAGGAGTCCGTTCTCACTTTCATTTCATGAAGAAAAAGAAAAACGGGAAATTAGAAACTATACTTATCGTTTTCGGGATGATCGTCTGTGTGATAGTGACCGTGGGAGGCTGGTTTGTTCGTCAGGACTATCTTTTCGGACAGACAGCAGACGGATTCATCATCAGGCAGCGGGTGCGTCCGGGTACACCGGTGACACTGGTGTACAGGCACTCGGTCCAGAAGACGATGATTCACGAGTACCTTGAAGTCAATGACATGGCGACGGGGCTCGTACTGAAGTCTACAAAATACCAATCCATGGGGGTAGGACTTCCTTTCTCCAAAGAAGATGGCGATTTCCGCGAAGAAGACGGCTGGTTTATTCTGGATAACATGAACCGTCCCTATCCGGAGCTCTCGATCCGTAACGGCGTGACGAATGAAGAAAAAGTCTATGTCGGAGATACGGAGTATGACCTGGCAAGCCTGATGCCTTTGGGAAAGGAACTTCATCTGTATGTAGCACCGCTGTACCAGGTGCTGTATAAGAAAAAAGAAATTAGGAGTTGATACAATTGGCTGATTCAGAGAAAAAGAACGTGCAGGCTGAAGGCGTTTCTGAAAATGGAGAAATGTCTGAGGAGCTGCAGAAGAAGTTAAAAGAGCTGGATAAAGAGTCAAATACAGCGGAATACAAAGGCATCTGTGCCAAAGTCATCGCAGTCATCTGTATTTGCTTCTCGCTCTTCCAGATCTATACCGGTTTTTTCGGCGCACTGGATGCGATGATCCAGCGCTGCGTCCACTTGTCCTTCGGTATCTGCCTCGTCTATCTTCTCTGTCCGACGAAGAAAGCCTGGGTCAAGGAGGGGCGCTTCCATCCGATCGACGTGGCACTTGCCGTCCTTGCGATGATTCCCCCCATTTACATTCTTGTGAACTACCAGCAGCTCATCCTGCGCGCCGGCACCGTCACTCCGACGGATACCGTGATCGGGGTGCTTGGCATCGTGATGATCATCGAAGCGGCTCGCCGATCGTCATTGTTGTCTGCTGCTTCCTTGCGTATGGGTTCTTCGGACCGTACCTCCCCGGGCCGCTCGCACATCGTGGGCTCACCATCAAGCAGATGGTCGGACACCTCTTCTTCACGACAGAGGGTGTCTTTGGCATCCCGATGGGTGTTTCCTCCACCTTCATTTTCCTCTTCATTCTTTTCGGCGCGTATCTGGAAAAGACGGGTCTTGGGAAATTCTTCATCGATATCGCCAATGCCATCGCTGGCTGGGCATCCGGCGGACCGGCTAAGGTCGCTGTCATTTCCTCGGCTCTGCAGGGTACGATCTCCGGTTCCTCGGTAGCGAACGTCGTAGGCTCCGGCTCCTTCACCATCCCGATGATGAAGAAGACCGGTTATCCCCCGGAGTTTGCCGGCGCGGTCGAGGCTGCGTCCTCCACCGGCGGTCAGATCATGCCCCCCATCATGGGCGCGGCGGCGTTCCTGATGGCCGAGTACATGAAGCTGCCCTACGCCCAGGTGGCCGTCAAGGCCATCCTGCCCGCGCTGCTGTACTTCACCGGGATCTTCATCGCCGTCCATCTGGAGGCCAAGAAGCTGGGCCTGAAGGGCGTTCCCCGCGAGGAGCTGCCTGCGTGGCGTCTGCTGGTCCGTGACTGCTACCTGATCATTCCCCTGATCCTGCTGGTGTGGCTGGTGTCCTCCGGCAGCAAGACCATGTCCCACTCCGCGGCCTATTCCATTCTGGCCGCCATTGCCGTGGGCTTCGTCAATTTCTTCCTGCAGGGCAAGCGCGGTGAGGGCGACACCCAGCCCATGACAA
>ENA-OOQP01001124-OOQP01001124.1-human-gut-metagenome-genome-assembly--contig:-NODE-1124-length-10104-cov-1.320927_pt1 | contig 10104 bp, 7 predicted proteins | sample MGYA00241266_ERZ501171 | MGnify/ENA primary metagenome ERZ501171 (study PRJEB25962, sample SAMEA2042501) | human gut metagenome | biome: human gut; feature: human-associated habitat; material: faeces...
ATTTAACAGAAAGCCGTATGACCTATAAAAATCCGTCGATCTCAATGGGCGGAGTACAGGGGATTCCCGAATATGCATCAATCGGAATCGACCCAACCATGATTCGTAATATTCTGAACCAACTAATCTAAAAACGACTCTCACATGAGAAAAGAAGCTCCATTTTTTCTACTGCTTGCCGGGTTGATTTGCTCACTCTCTGCCTGTACCTCTGGTATCTCAACCGATTATAAACGACAACTCGAAACCGTTTTAAACCAGTCGTCTCGTGCAGATAGCCTAAGATTACTATTACACAAAACGCCACACGACGAACAAGAAGCGATGGCTTACCTGATAGTTTGGATGCCACAGGGAGACCGCGACACGATGAATCTCGATCTTTTAAAAGAGAACGTGGCATATGCCTGTCGGGTTCGGTCTGAATTTTCATGGACAAAAGCACTACCCGACTCTATCTTCCTCAACGAAGTTTTACCCTATGCCGTGGTAGACGAAACTCGGGACTCGTGGAGACAAGATTTTTATAATCGTTTCGCTCCTCGTGTAGCCAAATGCACAGACATACGAGCGGCCATCGACACAATAAACCGAATTATCCCCGAAGTGGTCGGAGTGGAATACAACACGCTTCGGGAAAAGACCAACCAAAGTCCTGCTGAATCAATAAGGCAAGGCATGGCTTCCTGTACCGGGTTATCCATTCTTTTGGTCGACGCATTTCGCTCCGTAGGTATTCCGGCACGTTTTGCAGGGACTGCCGCTTGGCACGACAATCGAGGTAACCACAGTTGGACAGAAGTTTGGATAGATGGGACATGGTTCTCCACAGAATATTATCAACCTCCTGCACTCGACAAGGCTTGGTTTATGGCTGATGCCGGGAAATCAGTATCGGGAGACCATACACACGGAATTTATGCTGTATCGTTCCGACCTACGGGAGACTGGTTTTCCATGGCGTGGAATGAAGATGCACGCAGTGTTCATGGTATCGATGTATCGCAACGTTATCGAGATATATACACCGAATCGACCCAAATCCTTACGAAACAAGGGACCCATACGAACGTGACTTTCATGATGTTTCGAGATAAACGGCATAGCTCCGATTCCGGTGATCGAGTAGAAGCTAGCATCGATGTATTTTGCAATGGCGTACAAGTGGGTGGAGGCCGCACAGCCGGTCCTTTGCAAGATATGAACGATGCTCTGAGTTTCTTATTGGAAAAAGGCCATACTTATACATTCGCCTACGAGAACAGCCGAGGTGAAAAAACAACGGTTGAAGTTTTAGTAGGTAACGACCCGATGACGGTCAAAGGTTATATGCAATAATCTGATAACAGATTAAACCTCCCGGAGCTGAAAAAACGGCTCAGTAGAAAATCAGAGGGGATTGTGGTTTTATACATCTAACCCCTCTCCTCAGAAACTATCGTTTCTTCGGTCTCTCCCCTATATTTTACGTTGCAAAATACAGGGGAGAAATTTAGAATATTTTATATTATCGTATAGAAAACTCGTCGGATTGTAACGAAATAAAAAATGTTCCACCCTCCTCCTCTGCACACGAATATGCGATAGGGGCTATCCCATATATTTCCTTTTACAACTGCTTCAATCGAGCAATCGTATCGATAGGATTATCCGAGTGGAAAACAAAACTACCGGCACCCAATGCATCGGCCCCTGCCTCAACTAATTGCCGACCGGTATCCAAATTTACCCCGCCATCTATCTCTATAACCGCATGCGAATTTCTACGAGCAATCATCTCTTTCAAATCCCTCACCTTATCCAATATGCGAGGAATGAACTTCTGCCCGCCGAAGCCGGGGTTTACCGACATCAGCAAAACCAAATCGACATCTTCGATAATATCTTCCAACAAGGACACCGGTGTATGAGGATTCAATGAAACTCCGGCTTGCATACCTGCTGCATGTATCTGCTGAACAACCCGATGAAGATGTGTACATGCCTCATAATGAACCGTCATGATAGCTCCGCCCACACGCTTGACTTCTGGTATAAACTTTTGAGGCTCGACGATCATCAAATGCACATCAAGAGGTTTTGCACATCGCCGATTCACAAATTCCAACACCGGAAACCCGAAAGAAATATTCGGGACAAACACACCGTCCATCACATCGATATGCAACCAATCGGCGGCACTAGCATTTATCATATCTATCTCACTGTTCAGATTTCCAAAATCTGCCGACAACAACGATGGAGAAATTATCACACTCATATTTTTTACGTATAAACGATTTTTTCGGTATCATACAGACACTCCGTCTGCTTTCGTATTTCACACAAATATAATACAGAGCAAATACAGAACAGGTCTGTTGAGTTTCAACGAATCTTAACTCTCGTCAAAGGTAATACAAATGAGAGCAAAAACAAATTTATTTAGCATTACAGATAGCTTCCATAATCACATTTTATACAAACGCAGAATTATTCGATATATCCTCGAAAAAAATATTGAGAAACTATCTAATTTACTTTATAGAGTCTATCCATTTGCTTACGAACTTTTCCGCTAACAGATAGTTTATTAAACAAATAGTCTTGATTTTCAAGAGCCGATACAATATAAAGGTCTTCGCCTTTGGAATATTCATTAACTTCGTCAATCGCCTGAACCATTCCTTGTATATCGCCTTTCGGAATTTCTCGGGTGTATAATGTCACTCGCCTATCGCCTTTTAATAATTCATACGTAAAATTCTCACAAGGCAACTCTCTAAATTCATACCCTTCTTCGAGCAGCAAGTTGGGAAAATAAAATATATCTTCCCAACTACATGCCAATAAATTATAGTCTTTTTTCTCATCGAACCATTTTTTTACTGCAATTCGCTTACCCTCTTTTACCGTTTTATATTCATGAATATAAAACGGGTAAAATAAATTCCCGCTAAGTAACATATACTCGTCTAATGTCGGTATCAGTTGACCTACACCCACTCCTATCGTGACATGATATTTCGTATAATTTTCCCTACAAAGTTGGACATAAGGACCTAATTTCGCATCCGAATCAGGAACATTTCTCCACGGCGAGTCGGGAAAGTCTATTCTTATACCGAGGCATAAAAACAAAACTACGATAGAAACTATACCGTACTTTAAAACCGGTTTCCCTTTGACCCTCTCATATATCCACCTCATAGCATAGACGCTTATGAGAGAAACAAAAGGAATCAAATATAAATAATGTTTAGGCGCACACCCTGTATAACGAAACATAAAATGAATGAGAATAATAGGAATCAACGCTATCCCTATAATTCCAAACTTCTTTTCCCGGAAAAGGACAACCAAACCCATAGGGACAAAAACAAAATTGAGAATCGTATAAAACGTAAATACCGCAAACTTTACTTGCGAAGCGAAACTGTGTGTTTCATTCATACCGTTATAACCGGTCAATGCGGTTAAAGGGTTTGCCCGCAGCCCCCAATATCCAATCGTCACAAATAGAAGTATGAGAACAGCTAAAAATACCGATCTCGTTATACTCTCTTTTACACTCTTCCTTTGAAATAAAAAAATAAAAAATACCACTGGATAAACTATCAAGATATCTATCCTATATAAAGGAGCGATTACCATCAACACCATTGCCACATAAAACTTTCCATCTAATAACCTGTTTAGAGCGCAAACAAAAAACACAGCCGCAAAAATCGCCGAATTGGGATACATCGAAATGGCAAAAGACTCTGGAATAAGAAACAGAGAAAGCAAAATAAATATTTTTCTAAAAGATGTAATCCGATAAACGAAATTCACACTTTCCACGATAAATAGAGCCCCGCATATGGCAGACAGCAAACAATAGATTTGTTCACATGTCAAAAACGGAAATATATATTTGAATCCTACCACCGTATAGGTTACCAACGGTTGCATTTCATATAAATAAGAATATACTGGCGGGAATGTAAGTCCCTGATTATACATGATATTACACCCCGCAATAACATGCATACTATCTGATTCATAACATGTCAACGGGAAAATACCTATACATATCCATATAAAAAACAATACTAAAACAATAGGATAACTATTACGGGACACAAATTTCCAAAAAGAATCGAAGAAATATTTCCAATTACTATAAACCGACATAACTATACTATAAATTTAATAATTATAGCCCTATTCTATAATATTAAACAAATATATGAATCTCGTTATAATAATGGAAATTAAATAGTGTCAATTTTTTTACCACCACGGCTACTACAAGAAAAAATGAAGCGACAAAGCACTATTAAACAATATCTTATCCTAACACAAACTTTTCAAAGGAACGATAAAACGATCACCCACCAGAAAATCGACACAATAAATAATATTTAAATACAATATTTTAGAATAAACAGTATCTAAAATTCAAAAAAGTAGTATATCTTTGTTGTTATTAAAACTAATTTAGTTTTATCACAAGATCTTACTAATATTAAAACACATGAAAAAGAACCTTACGCTCTTCGTTTTTATAGTGATAGGAATTTTCTCCGTCACGGCCGCGGCTCCCAATTGGGGCGTAGCCGACACATTGGAACACTACGAAATAGGTCCCGGTATAGAGTATATCAAAATCAGATACGAATCGGTTCCCCTCACACTGTGGGCGACCACTATCGACATGACCAATCCTTACAATGTAATTGAACAAGTACAATCGAACAACTCCGTTCCTGATTTAAAACGGGAATTGGTACAAGACATGTCAAAGCGGCTAACCACCCCGGGGCATAAAGTATGCGCGGCCTTCAATCATGACTTTTTCAGTTATGACGAAGGCGTCTGTATCGGACTAAACATTAGCAACGGCGTCATCTCTATGCCAGCAGGTAGCGGAAGATCGACATTTGCTATTACCCAAGATAAAACGGCATCGGTCTTTTTTCCCGTTCCAGAGTGCAAAGCAATTTCGGCATCGGGTGACGAAGTGACAATCGACCATTTCAACTGGGGCGCAGAAACAATCCGCAACGGAGATTGCGTCCTGTTCACAAATATGAACTCGCTCAATCTGGATGCCGAGGGAAGATACATAAAAATACGCCCCCGATCCAATTTGATCGTGAATGGGACTCCCACGGTATGCGATGTACTCGAAGTCTCGGATTTACCCCTACAAACTTCCGACACCGATTTTGTTCTATACCTCCGTAATACAAAACTGAATTCACTCCCCGATATAAAAGTGGGCGAAGGAATAACCATCTCGCAAAAATTAGTTGCCGGAAAATTCGGAACACCACCAGACAATATCTTACAAGCATTCCACGGATACCCCAGCATAGCCTATGAAGGAAAACTCCACGACGGAGAATATAATGACTTTGAAAACGGACGGGAATATGAAACTTCTTGTCGCACAATGGCAGGCATGTCACAAGATGGAAAAACCGTCTATTTCGTAGCTACGGAATTATCGGAAAATAGTACCGGTATCAACTGTATCGACATCGCTAATTGGATGCTGGCTCATGGAGCTTGGAATGTAGTCAATTTCGATAGCGGTGGCTCCAACGCCATTGTGCTGTATTTCATGCAGGTGGTGGCGTTCAACTCCAGACTGCTGAACGAAAACAACATCCGGGAAGAGGATCTTTACGCCCGGTTATGGACGGAGTTCTCCTTGTTTCAACTGCTCCCGAAGACAATGGCGTGGCCCATTATTCATTCTCAAAAACACAATTAAATGTACCGATAATTTCCCTTGCACCCCTCACCTTAATTTCTCAAAATAAATACAAAGATGTGATCGAACGCAACGTAGAAGTAGAAGGTTTCGCATTCCGATGTGAACCGGCCGAATTGGGTTGGGTGGACAAAGGAGCTGTTTTCCACGCCGGAGAAACGGTCATGTCTGGCAAAATTATAGCCGAGAAAAACGGAATCACGGCCGAACTTCCCGTTTCGACCCGTCCGGTACAAGACATACATATAGCAGCCGATGAAATTCTCATAGACAGTGTACGTCCCTACCGAATCAATTTAGAAGGAAACATCAACGGTCAAGTATATACGCTCGACCCGGCCGCTTTCGCATGGACCTCGTCCAATCCATCTTGCTGCCGTATAGAAAACGGTATCTTAAAAGGAATAGAAAACGGAGAAACGTCGCTCGTCGGGACACTCGACACAATTACCGTCGGCTTAAAGGTTATCGTCGAAGTAACTCCGGAGACTCTTGTACACGAAAATTTCTCCGATCTATCAGACTTTCCTCTATTCTCGACCGTATCTAACACGCTCTCAATTTCTCACGAAGAATTACCGACCGGCTGGCCAAATGGAGCCGTATTGCAGTTCGATCAAAAAACAGGAAGAAACCCTTATGTAGAAATGGGTAAAAGTTATCGTCTATATAGTTTACCCGACTCAATCTCCCTACAACTGAATTTGTCGAAAGAAGCACTGGCAGCCATCAAACATATCCGTTTTGATTTCACGCATAAAAACGGAAAGAGCTACTGGCAACCCGAATATAGTCCATCGGACCCCGGCTATCAAACCATCGCATGGGCTTTCTCCAAAAACGGCATAGCTTTTCCCACTGAGGATTTTCCTCTCACATTAGATAGAATACGGTTCGTGCTAAATCCGGGCAGCCGTTCTGAAATCACGATTCCCCTGCGGGAACTCAAAGCCTACTATCCAGTCAAAGCAAGTTCCGCGATAAATAATGTACATATTGAGAATAATTTTGCATGGATCACTGCCGAAGGAGAACTTCGCCTCCACTATAATTTGCAACAAACCGGTAGTGCCGATATTTCTATTTGGACCACCGCAGGACAGCAAATTTCCGAATATATCTCCAACCGAGAACTTCCGGGAACTTATACCTATAATATCCCAGACCGATTCCTTTCTCCCGGAATATATATATTGACAATCCGAGCAAACGGAAAAAACCAAAGTCTAAAATTCAGGGTAAAATAAGATTGTTTTTTATCGATAAGGGATATTTCCATTGGAAATATCCCTTATCATTTATCTCAATGAAATAAAATTTTAACTCATAACAAATCTACTCACAAACGAGAAACAGGCTCAAAATCAATAATAAAGAAACTTTCCCCTTTAAACAATAAACCACAACAGCAAATTTAGAACGGGTTATTGGGCTCGGCAAAATCGTAAAATGTTCCATAATTACCACGACGAGGAGCCCCCGGCATATCCGGATAAAAATTAGGACATTCCTCCACCTTAGCCTTCAATTTAGCATAAATGGTCTTAATTTCGTTACTACACGTATCTATATCAATAGGATGCTCTTCCATAAAATCTGTTTTTGTATTATAGAACCGGCCATCCCAATAATATTTCCACTCAGTGGTGCGTGCAGCACGAGACGCATAAGGAGCCGCAGCCACAGGCCATAATGGATTATAGTGCATCAAAGAAATTTCCTTTTCAAGAGGTTTTTCTCCAACGATTTCCGGGAAAAGACTCACCCCATCTAAACCATATTCTTCTGGTACTGCTATACGCATGGCATCGGCAAAAGTCAGGAAAAAATCAGTAAAATCGACCAATCGCTGGCTTTCCCTCGGCTCTAATTTATCTCCCCAGCATATAATCAACGGGACAGAAGTACCTATACCCCGAGGGTCTCCTTTACCGCCTCGACGCAAAGTACCATCGGCCATTTGTGAAACAATACGCGTAGAAGTCCCATTATCGGACGTAAAGATAAATATCGTATTTTCCCATTGTCCATTACGTTTCAACCGATCGATCATGCGCCCCACTTTCTTATCAAGATAAGCTACCATATCTTTGAAATTAGCCGTATCTTTCTGAAAACGACCTGCAAAATCCAAATCCCAACTCTCTGAATCGGGGGTAGGCGTGTGCGGCGTATGTACTAAGGGAGTAGAGTAATAAAGCAAAAATGGTTTATCTGAATCTTTCTGTTTATCCAAAAATTCAAAAGCGGCCGATTCGAAACCATCAGGGCCATAAATCGAATACTCATAATGACCGTGATTATCCATCATACAATTGGCATAACGATCTGTACCAGTCGGACCATTGAATTCTTTATATACTTCAAGTTGAAACAAACACCACTCGTCCCACCCCAACCGGGTCGGCATCTCACGTGAACTCCCCAACTGCCATTTACCAAACATACCAGTCGTATAACCAGCCTGCTGTGCCAACTGCGAGAAAGTAGGCTCATCGTCGTTCATATAGCCAAAACAAACATAATTTTTATCGTTATACAATCCAGTCATAAGCTGTACACGAGAAGGAGAACTAAGAGGTTGGGCATGCATATTCGGGAAAAACAACGACTTTTCAGCCAAAGAATCGATAATGTGTGTATCATACGACACACCACACATACAGCCGAAACACTCGGCCCCGATATCATCTGCTAAAAACAAAACGATATTGGGACGTACCCCATTTTCAATCGAACCATTTTTGTCAGTACAACCACTACCGACAAGTGAAAGCATCGAAAGCCCTGTGATTTGAAGTTTTCTTGAATTGATCATAATAGTTTTGATATAAGATTAAGATTTCCACAAAGATAAAGTTTTTTTTACACTTCATCGTTTACACTAAAAATATCTTATCCTCATACACATCTATTTATCCCTCCCGAGATAATCGATAACAAAACCGGTGATGCTCGAAACAAATATCGAGAATTCCAAATCGTACAAACCGAGCAATATACTCTATCGCCAACCGATAAGAAATATGAGCCAACCGGCTATATTTACTAACTGTTATTTCTTGATGTTCCGCCAAATAATCAAGTAACAATTGTTCTCGTTCGGTATATTTCACAAGAGTTCCCTGAGCGCTGTTTTTCTGTCGCCACACAGCCAAATGCACAGGTGTTGCCAATATATTCTCGTCGGCAATACGCACATAAGCTAAATACTTTCCGGTTTCGTCCTGCACTTGCACGGGCTTTTGTTCGGCTTTCGGAATCTCTGCAACAAGCACCGTTTTACCGTCCACTTCATAAGTCTGCACACTTATCTCCACATTAGGCCGGCAATAAAGTTTGGCAGCAGCCTCTATCATATAAATCTCTTCTTCCGAACGCACCCCGGCTATTCGACCGTTGTCCTTCACACCTATCAATAAACGTCCTCCGTCCGTATTGGAAAAAGCAGACAAGGAACGGGCTATTTTTCGAGCATCGGAAATCTCGAATTTAAAATCCTGCTGCTGGTGTTCTCCTTCTGCGATAAGTTGTTGTAAATACACCTTGTCGGAATTCGGTCTCATGGTTTACTCTATTTTTTCATTAACTGTTGCAACCGATAACGAAATCGTAGCCAAAATAGAAATCCGGCCGTAAACAGCCCCGCAGGAAATGCGACCCACACGCCTACGACACCTCCGCCCCATGTAAACCCACACAAATAGCCCACAGGTAAAGCAACTATAAAATACGAGAAAAAGGCAATCCACATCATGGGCTTGACATCGGTCGTTCCTCGCAAAGCATTGGCAAAAGTAATCTGCAAAGCATCTCCGAACTGATAAACAATCAGCGAAAATATCAACGAAGAAACAACTATCATAACTTCATGGTCTTCTGTAAAGCTATATATAATGGGAGTCCTCACCAAATAGAAGAATAGACTGGCAACAATGGCAAGCGATAAAATAATTCCCATTCCCGAATTTACAGCTCTACGCAAATTGGGGAAATCCTTCTGCCCCATAAAATGGCTGACCCGCACAGCCAAAGCAGCACCCATACCATAATATACCATAAACCCGATAGTACTGACCGAAATCATTATTTGATGGGCCGCCAACGGAATGCTGCCCAGCCACCCTACCATAATAGCACTCAACGAAAAGGCCGCAGTTTCCATACCCATTTGCAAAGCGATAGGCCACCCCAAAGCATTGAGTTGTATAAAATCATTACGATTGAATCGAGAGCGTAAAATCGCCTCCCTATATACTTTATACCGTCGCGCAACAGCAACGACCCCGATAAAGCCCAACAGCATAACAATACGCGAGACCAATGTACTCACACCCGCCCCGAACAAGCCCCATTCGGGG
>ENA-OOQP01001132-OOQP01001132.1-human-gut-metagenome-genome-assembly--contig:-NODE-1132-length-10006-cov-3.190232_pt1 | contig 10006 bp, 7 predicted proteins | sample MGYA00241266_ERZ501171 | MGnify/ENA primary metagenome ERZ501171 (study PRJEB25962, sample SAMEA2042501) | human gut metagenome | biome: human gut; feature: human-associated habitat; material: faeces...
TATGGTCTGACCGGCAGTCACATGACGGCGATCCTACGCAATCCGCATATTGCAAAGAACGAGGAGGTCGTGGTATATCCGCCGAATCATGAACATGACATCCGCCGCCGGTATCTTTCACACCTGTCCGGTGTCGTAATGGTAGAACCGTGGTCGCTCATTGCCGAACGACTCGGCGGGGCGGACTATGACGGGGATATGGTCAAAGTCATTCGTGAGCCGGTGATCTGCGAAAGTATCGCCTCTCACTATAAGGAAACGGCAAATCCATTTGAAGACCGATTCGCAAGCCGTGACAATCTGCCCCTGCTCAGTATTCCGACCGCCGAACCGCAGCTGCGGGATGCAACCGACCAGCACGCTCGGTTTGAGGCAGTCAAAAGCACTTTTTCCTCGCGCGTCGGGCAGATTTCCAATGCCGCGCTCGACCGCAGTATTCTCGCTTACGATGAAAATGCGGATACCGACATCAAGGAAAAGTGCAGACAGGAAACCGAAACGCTTGCCATCCTGACGGGGCTTGAGATCGACTCTGCCAAAAGTGGTATCAAGCCCGACCTGTCGGCATACCTGCACACTGACGACAAGCCACGCAGCCGATATCTGAAATACAAGCGACTGCTTGAGGATGCGGAAGACCGCCCTGCATGGTATGAGGACACCTTTGCGGAGCAGATGCAGGATTATATCGACGGCACGGATTGGGAGAGCGTCACGGCAAATGTAGAGAAGCTGCCATACTATGCACACATGCTGAAAAAACACACGCCGCGAAAAGTGATAAAGCCTGCACCCGCATCAGAACTGTTTACCTTTGCCCGACATGAAAACTGGAAGGACAATCTGAATCCGTCCCTGTTTGAACCAATTCGCGAGCTAATTGACACCTACGATCATTGTCTGCGGCGCATTCGGTCGCACAAGCACCCGACCCCGGGCAATTCCAAGCGCCGTGACATTGACCGTATTCTGACCATGCGGAATCAGGAAAACACCTATGATACCGACAGCCTGTATGCACTGTTCACGGGAATCGACGCAGCCCGCATTAAGACCGTCCGTGACGCGCTACGAGCCGAACAGTGGCACTTCATGAAGCCGGAGGAGCGTTTATACTTTCTGCACGAATACCTTCCCGAAGAGGCTTTTCGGGCGTATGACTGCTTGTTCTCGGATTTCCGCATGGGCGGGTACCGTGTTCTCGGCGACATCATCTGTGATATTGACGACACCAACAGGTTGGCCGACAAAAGTAAACTTCACTATAAAAACGACACGCCAGAGATGACGGCTATGATCGACGCTTACCACACCCGTTTGCCGGGCGTGGATTACCGCGAGGCGGTAGCCTGTCGGTTGTGCCTTGCAAAGATCACGCCGCCGTTTCAGTCAATCCGCTATGCCGAGGCGATGGACAGGCGGGATTTCATCTTTGATGTACTGCTTGAAGAAGCGGAATTTTATCTGATCGGAGGCGGAAACGGATGATAGAGGAATCAATAACAAACGAATGGGCGGAGTTTCTCTCCTATACCAAAGAGCCGACCTATGCCGTCCGAAACAAGAAGGACAACGGCTTTCTCGGTCGGTTTACCATGGATATGCTCATGGAAAACTACGGTTTCGCGCGGATATTGACTGTCCTTGCGAGGGGATATCTCTTTCACAACCCGGACGGGACACCGAAAGGCGGTGACCCGTATGAACGCACCGACGATGCCCGCCGTGCTCTCTGCGCATGGTGCAGTATCCCTGACAGAAAGAATGCCACTCCAAAGGCGGAGTGGCAGTTCAAAACAAATTTCCGTGAGCTTCACGGTGAGTTTCCCGTGCTTGTGGACGCGGACGGCTGTGGGTGGTATGTCCGCCACCTGCGCGGCATCTCAAATTTCATTAACACCAACCGCGACAAAGTGGGCAAAACCACACATAAACTTGCCGACAACATGGAAAAGCTCGAAGACGCGTGGCGGGAAAAGGTCATTCAGTTTCAGATACCGATCTTCTCGGAAGGCACGAAAGGCGACCTGATCCTTCGTTTTGATGATGTGATTGCCGATGCTCTGGAGCTTGGTGCGCTTCGGACAGAATCCATCCGACTGACAGGCGAACAGGAGCAGTGGCTTGCGGAAGTGACACCGAAGTCTGTTCCCCTGAATGTAGCAAGGACACTGCTTGAATACTATATCGCCAACAAACCAACCGACAGCGATTGGTGTGTCCTTCCCGTGACGAATGTGGAAGCGTATCTCGGTAGCTCGGCGCTTGGGAAAATGTATTTGAATCAAACAATCACTGTGTTTATGAATGAAAAAAATAATGATTATGGTGCCTGTATATTCAAAACAAATGCAATACACTGATAAAGACGAAAAAAATTTTAAAAACATATTGACAAACGAGAGAAAAGGTGATATAATATTAATACTAATATAAAATGCTTATACATCATGGAGCGTTTTGACGATTGTTACAAAATACCTGAAGTTTGGAGGTGTTATTATGCATAAAAGAATAGTTTTTTATTTCAGAATACTGTTTATGCAAATGGCACCTGCGTTTAGTGCGGTGTGAAAATAGTTGTTGATATAATAACAAGGCAGACTGGAATGAGGATTATTCATTTTAGTCTGCTTGTTTTTTTGACTGAAATGAACAAAAGTCATTTTGTCTTGGATTATTTATGCAGCCTGAAATGGAATTGATTCGTTTCAGGCTTTTGTTTTTGGAAACCAATCGCATTGTCGGTAATATGAAAAACATAAACAATTAGTTTGAGCAGCAAAGACATGTTGCACTCTTTTAAGCGATTAAAAATGAAATTAAATTGCATGGCAAGTTGCGTATATGTATACATTAAGTTTTGATCTAATTTGACGATATATATTGTAAAAAAGCAAATATATAAATATTGTTTTGATAAGGATATAATTCAACCGAGTAAGGAGGACAAATGAGCAGGATAGCTTTAATAGGAAAAAATTCATTAGGATATGTAGAAAAGCTCATATCAATATGGAACACTCAAAACTGTGCGGTTCTTATAGATTGGAGAATACCAATTAAAACATCCGTGCAATTAATGAGAGAAGCGGGCGTCAGCAAATGCCTGTTAAATAATTCTCAATATAAGCTGCTTCAAGGAAATTTACCTGATGATATAATGTTTGTTCCATTTGATGATGAGTGTGCTAATGTGATGTTCCTTTCCGAGGATATTATTGAACAATTTGTTCCAAATTACAGCAAAGACGAAGCTGTAATAATATACAGTTCCGGAACAACCGGTAAATCAAAAGGCATTATACTATCTCACTATGCAATAAATACAAACGCAGATGCAATTATAAATTATTTGAAGCCAAATGCTACGGATTGCATGTACATGATTAAAACAATATCTCATTCATCATCACTTGTTGGAGAATTATTAGTGGCAATAAAATCCAAAACAAAGTTGCTTATTGCTCCGACTATAGTCCCGCCCAGATACACATTAAAAAATATAGAAAAATACAGGGTAACCAAAATATGCATTAATCCGACACTTTTAAAAATGTATATTGATGAAATTCGTAGAAAATCATATGATATACATACTCTTGGGGAAATATATGTACACGGGGCAAAGGCATCAAAGGAATTGTGTATTCAAGCAAAAGACTGCTTTAAAAATGCTAATGTTTATTTCGAATACGGTTTATCAGAAGCAGGACCCCGCGTTTCATCTCAAAAAATCAGCAACAGTAGCATAGATTCTGTTGGAAAGCCAATTCAAGAAGTACTGGTTACTATAGTTGACGAAAATGGTATTGTAGTTTCAACAAATCAAATTGGTGTGATCCATGTGAAAACTTCAGGTCAGTATTCCGGATATGTCTCGGGTGAAGCAAAATTCAAGTCATTGTATAATAATTGGTTAAACACTGGAGATACTGGTTTTTTTGATGAATGCGGGGAACTGCATATTGTTAACAGAATAGATGATGTAATAAATATTGATGCTCATAAAATATATCCGAATGAAATAGAAGAGGCAATTCTCTGTTTATCTGGCATAAACGAGTGTGCCGTAGTGGAGCTCGAAAACTCACGAATGAAATTTTTAGCGTGCCTATATGTTGGTAAATTTCTTGCTGATAAAGATATTAGGGCACATTTAAGGGCGCATTTACCAACTTATGAAATACCTCAGTGTTTTGTACATTGTCATCAAATTCCATGCACAATAAATGGTAAAAGAAGCAAAACACTTATAAAAGAAGAAATAATCAAAAGAATTGGAATGGAAAAAACAAATGACTAAAGAAGAAATAAAGAAAACTGTGATTGATATCATTTATAATATGTTTCTAGAAGCAAACCTCGATAAAAATATGGTCGAATATATAGACTTGGCGGAAGATGTCGGAATGGATTCTATTTATTATATTTCTATTATTATAGAAATAGAGACACAATTCGGAATAACCCTGCCAGATGAATGCATCTTGATGGAAAACTTTCGAAATGTTGATAAAATCGTTACCATAGTGGCAGAGCAACTACTATTATAAGGAGAAAATTCTGATGAATAAACTTGATGAAATTTTACAATATGCATTACAACATAATGAATACTATCGAAAATGTGGCAAAATGCTTGGACACGTAAAAGAATGTACTATAGATGACTTTCCTTGCGTTGACAAAAACATGTTGTGTAATAACGAACTTTCGTTACTGTCAGACAATTATAAAGGGATGGCTTTCAATACATTATTGAGAAGAACAACTTCTGGCTCTTCCGGAATGCCTTTAAGCGTATATTGGGATAAAACCGATTATGTTAGATCCACTATGTCACTTTGGCGTTTCAGAAAAAAATATTATAATATTTCGCCAAGCTCAAGACAACTGAATTTTACTCTAAACCAATATCAAATAACACATCAAATAACAGGTTTAGAATACACAATAAACAAGAATGTGATCTCATTTAGCAGATCAAGCTTTCTAAAAGTTGAGGATTACGACGCATTTTATAATGTCATGTTTAATTTTCAACCTGAGTGGATATATATACAACCATTTGTTTTGAACGATATAGTATGGTATTTAAAAGAAAAGAAATTAGTATTGCCAAATAGTGTCAGATATATTGAAAGCGTAGGTGAAGTATTGCCATACAATATAAGGAAAAAAGCTGAAGATTATTTGAAAATACAAATAACTAATATGTATGGTTCTGAGGAAATGAACGGAATTGCAATAGAGTGCCCATATCGTAACATGCATATTTTGGATGATAATGTATATGTCGAATGCTTGGCAAATAATAAGATATCTAATACCGGAGAAGGTGAAATAATACTTACAAATTTAAATAATCATGCGATGCCATTAATTCGATATGTACAAGGTGATATTGTAAACATTAAAGCGGGTGGAACATGTAAATGTGGGTGCGAATCGAAGCATATAACCGTTATAAAAGGGAGAAAGCATGAATCGTTTGAAAATAATGGCGTAAAAATCAATAGTTTTATGCTTACTGAAGTAATAAACAGTCTTAACAATATTATGGGAGATCCAATACTAAAATTCAAATTTATATATAGTAAAAAAAAGAAAGAGCTACGTGTCTATATTATTATATCTAGTTTATATGATTCTTGGAAAGAATCAATAAAAAGTACATTAGTCGAATTATTTCAAAAAGAAAATATTGTCGGATTAAATATCATAATTATACCAACTGATAGTATTAACTCCTCGTTATGTTCAAAATATAAAATATTAGAAGTTGTTGATGAGTAAACAAATAGTGTGCGTTATAGAACGGAATTTTTATCAAAAATTTCAAAATAATGCTGTGGGAACTTTGCCCAAAATCATTTCTAGAAACAATGTAATTTTAAAAATTGATGTCGTATATTTCTCAAGATTACGATAAGGCATAGCAGAAGCAATCTTACACACTGTAAAAATCTTGCTTCATTATTTTAGATTCCATAGAAATCCGCCATCTGCATTCGACGAGTCGTTTTACGACAAAATGAATGTCTCTTCAAGTTTATAAGCTTCAAAGTTTTTTGACTTGAAACGAAGTAAAAAAGAAAGGTCTAATATGATAAACAAATTATTTGGACATACATTTGTATGTGGTAATGAATTATATTATTATGATGCAAATAAAAACACAATTATAAAAATTAGCCAAAGCCTTTTTGAAGAAATACACAATATTAACAAAAACAACGCCTCAACTCATTCAAAGGAGTATTGTGCACTTCACAAGAAAGGCTACTTTCGGCATAGTCCAATAAGAAAAATTGAGCTGGGCAGCATTAACGAGCTTCGAAGCCGATGTGAACGAAATATCGTGCATTTAATCCTACAAACGACACAACAGTGTAATTTCAAATGTCGGTACTGTACTTTTGCGGGAAACGGAGCATTTGAACGCACGCATACAAATAAAGCAATGACTTTTGAAACGGCAAAACATGCAATTGATTTTTTATTTGAACACAGTGCTGATAGTAAGGAAGTATTAATCTCATTTTATGGAGGCGAGCCATTATTGGAATTTGAGTTGATTAAAAACTGTATTTTGTACAGTGAGAAACTTTTTTTCGTAAAAAAATGTATTTATTCAATAGCAACCAACGCTTCTTTGTTAAAACATGATATGATTGATTTTTTTGTCAGTCACAATGTTCAACTGGACATAAGTTTAGATGGACCAGAGGATGTTCAAGACTTTAGTAGACGATATGCGGCAAATGGAAACGGTACATTTAGAAATGTTTATGAAAAAGTTGCCTATATATTAAAAGAGTATCCTGATTATTATGGTCGGTATGTTTATTATCATCCTGTTATAAACCCAAATTCTGATACACATAGGATTCTTAAGTTTTTTAATAATGAGCTGTGTGTAAATGATATGCATGTTATGCTATCCAATATAAACACATCGGGATTAAACATAATTTTTGATGAAAATAGAAATTCCCACGAAAATGATTATAGCTTTCAGGAAGCTAAATCAAAATTTGTTGATTTTTTCGATGTATATATGGACAAAAGACCAATTCCATATATTTATCACCATGGTGGTCCCTGTTCACCTGGTTCAAAGAAACTATTTGTTAGTACTGACGGAATATTTTATCCTTGTGAAAAAGTAAATGAGCAATACAGCACAAATGTTATCGGAAACATTCATGATGGGTTCGATTACAATAAAATATATAAATTATACAATTTGGGTATGCTTACAGAAAGCAAATGTAAATCTTGTTGGTGCATTCGTTATTGTAAAATGTGCATTGCCGATATTCAAGGAAGCAGTGTTGAACAGATGATAAAGAATAAAATGCTGGCATGCGAACATCAACAAGAATATGTTTTGAGTATGTTTAAGAAAAGCATTGGCACTGTAAAATAATTAACAAAAACTCCACGATTTTGTCAAACACAGGAAAGGAAGATTTTCACTATGAATGCATTTTTACTATCTACTCCTTATATTGAGGATTGTGTGAAAGAGAATTTCGATATTTTCACTAAATCAAGTATAGACACATTATACTTACTGAATGAAAATCATGATTTAAATTTACATAATTCACGGGTAAATAATGAAAGGTATGATATTTCTTACATTCAGTCTATTGAATCGCTTAAAGAGTTAGAAAGCTTGGAGCTATATATTATATATTGCGATTGGATTTCCGACTCTGCATTCGAAAACATCATCAGTTTTGCGCAAAAAACAAGCAATAAGATTAAGGTAATATCAAACGGATATGATCACATTAAAATAAGGCAAGCTTTCAATAAAATTAGCATCTCAATTTTTGATTCGGGAAATTTTATTGGCTTAAATAATGACTATATAATTACTCGGATCGATAAGAAAAAGCCCATCGTATTTATTTGTGGTTTTTCGTTTGGCAATATGCAACCAAAGCTTGAATTAACATTGACTGAATATTTTGAAAGTCATAAAATAACTTACGATTTGTTTTCTTATTATTGCCCGTTTCCTCAGGAAAAGCTGGTCTTTGACTTAACATTGGAAAGCAATATATTAAATAGAATCGAACATGCACAGAACAGTAATAATCATGTTATGATTTTTTCGCTTCCGCTAAATTTATTATCGCTATCTCCTGAAAATGAATCAGCAGTTTCGTTTTTGATAAATAGTATGCGACCAGATTATTCCATATGTTGCGTAAATAACAATCGAAACACACTTGAAAACATCAACGAAGTAGAGGAATTGTTAAAATACAAATATAATCTCATGATTGATTCGTTTTATGTTTCGAATTATTCAATTAATAATATTGAGTATTTTAGTGAAAATCAACCTTTACTTTTAAATTCTATGGAATATGATGTTAATTTGACCGATGTATTAATTGTGAATAATAATGCTAACTCGTTACGGCGAATGATAGCCGAATTAATATCTAAAATAACATTTCCAACAGGTATTACAATAGTATGAATATTTAGCCGAAAAGGATAGGAGAGGGAAAGGAGGTAATGTGAATTTTGTAACTGAAAACAGCGGAAATGTAACTCCGCTTATAATTTCTTGCGGAGATCGTTCTCGTTCTTCATGCGGTAACGATGTTACGGTCAAAAAAGGGCATGCTCAAAAAGACAAGGGCAACAATTCCAACGGTAAAACATGCAACAGTAACAGTTAATCAATGGCATCTGTGTGGTTTTTGAAGTAAAAAGTAAATAATGTAACTTGATGACGAATACCAATTCTCTCCTATCGTTTTCAGTCAAATATTAAACGCTAACATTATTTTATGTTCAAATCTGTATAAATATTTCCGAACCAATAATATACCCAAGTTAATCATATGCTGTGATTTGCGGAGTACAATAATCGAAAGGGTGATGTATATAAAACGACTTAAGCACTATCTGTTAAACATGCAAAGCAACACGAACACATATAAAGAAATGTATAACGGTGAATTAATTCTTGTGCCACCTTCCGGTCAGGAACCGGAAGTTCAATATGAACCTATATATTGGCACGAGGATATATCCTGCGAAATTACCAACACTCACAAATTGGCGTGCAGTAAGCCAACGCTCACATGGAGCATCCCCGTTGAAAAGTTGGGATTTGATACTTCTACCCCAGCTGCAGCGGACCATTGTCTGCGTGCTTTTATACCGTATATCGACGAGCTGAATGCCAACATTTATAACCGTTCTCGCCCAGATGACGAAAACGGGAAGTATTATGTTTATAAGCCTGGAGGAGAGGTACTTGTGCGCAACACAGCGTATTTTGCTCTTCGTCCGCAAAAGGATTATATTAGCGGAAGCGGAAACACGGGATATTTACCTGACGATGGGGTTTCCCGTCCTCTGAAAATGTGCTTGTGTATCCGGATGCAGGTACAACTGCCCAAAGGAAAGCTAAGAAAAGCAATTCAAATGCTTTGTCACGACCTGCCCGCCGCTGTGGATATGTTTATAGCACAGTTTGACATCGTAAAGTTTAACCAAACCATTACACTTTCAGAAAAACAAGCCGACATCCGTGCGTGGCTTGAGAAAAGCGACTACTGCGCATTTATTGCCAATGGCAGTATTCTTCCGCGTGCTAAGGCAGCCGATCGACCTCTTGCGGGTGCCATTCCATTTCGCTCTACGCCGAATGACGAGATTGAAGTTTGCGGTGTGCGCGGTATGGCGGTTCGGCGTGGAGTAACGGTCATAACCGGTGGCGGCTATTCCGGAAAATCCACCCTGCTCGATGCCATATCCGCGGGTATCTATGACCATTGTCTTGGCGATGGTCGCGAGCTGTGCATCACCGATGCTTCAGCCATGACCATTTCAGCGGAGGATGGAAGATCCGTCAAATCGGTCAACATCTCTCCGTTTATCAAGTGGTTGCCAAGCGGAGACCCCCGCGATTTTTCCACTGATCACGCCTCCGGCTCGACATCGCAAGCGGCGAACATTATGGAGG
>ENA-OOQP01001134-OOQP01001134.1-human-gut-metagenome-genome-assembly--contig:-NODE-1134-length-10005-cov-3.445930_pt1 | contig 10005 bp, 12 predicted proteins | sample MGYA00241266_ERZ501171 | MGnify/ENA primary metagenome ERZ501171 (study PRJEB25962, sample SAMEA2042501) | human gut metagenome | biome: human gut; feature: human-associated habitat; material: faeces...
ATATTGCTACACTTCTCGATGCCACAGCACTCTACGGTATTTCCGTCCATTTTTAAGGGAAGTGGGGGTACATAACCCCGATAAAATATGCTAAAAGATAGGATTTTTATGTAAAATGTATGAAATATAAATTTCAATATATCCTCTATAGGTGAATTATGGATACTAACGAAAATATAGAAAATTCAAAAAAAGTTCCTACAAGAAACTCACTTCCTTTTCTCGACAGAATGCAGGTTTTAAAAAAGATTATTAGAGAATATGACTATAGTCCAGATCGCATTCAGAAGATTATTGAAAACTTACAAGAAATTCTTGTAGAAAGAAAAAATGAAATTCAAAAAGAAGAACTAGAAAATTCAAAACAGCAACAACAAATTTTAGAAATATTAGAAAAAATTAAAGCTTCTGGACTTCCTATTGAAGAAATGTCTAAGTTCTGCAATGGTGATATTAATACTGTACTTTCAAATTACAAATATGAATTTGTTGATGTTAACGGAATTAAACGTTTTTGGTCAGGGAAAGGTAAAATGCCTTTGACCTTAATTGAATTGATGAAAAGGGACGGCACATCTAAAGACGATTACCTAAGAAAGAAATCTGATTTATAATGTACTTAATACCTTGACTCGGTAGTAAAGCTCTAAAGTTTGTAGTAAACCTTTAGAGCTTTTTTATTTTCTCGGACGGAAATACCGTAGAGTGCTGTGGTATAGACCAATGTGGAGCTATAGAGCAAGAAAAGGTTTATCAAGAAACTGCAAATAAATGTGAATGGAGACCATACTCTTACAGAGACTGTAAAAAAGTTATGGGATCTTGTGATACTACAGGTTGCCATACTAAAACAGAATGCACAACAAAGTACACCAGCGAATATTGTTGTCAAGCTACAATCTTTAAGTCAAATGTTATCTTGACAACAAGAGACTATAACTATGTTAAATTAGTATGCCCATACAACATTCAAAGGCAAGAAGATTACTGCTATATTCCTAATGGCACTACAGGAACAGAAAAGAAAATGTGTGGATACAGATATGCTTGTGTGCAGTCAATCCCAGCTTCAGGATGGAGTTGCTCTGGAGGAAGTTATGGTAGTAGTAATAACACACACTGCACAACATATTGCGGAGGCACAACTGGCTGTCATACAGACTGTCACTAAATCTTAATTTATCTGATATAAGAAAGGCAGTTTGCAATTAAGCTCACTGCCTTTTAATTATATTGTTTGATATTTAGCTTTTATGGATGACAGTTAGGATTGTTAGAACAATGACAACCAGATGTACCACAACTTACTGTACCAGTACATACATTAGAGTCGTCTTTCTTAACAGCATCACCTGAGCATTTTATTGTTTCACAAATGTTCTTGCAGATAGTTCTACAGCCAGTAGTACCCCCACATACTGTCTGACAATCTCGCTTTTTGTAAGTTGCTCCAGAAGGACATTTTTGAGAACTCCAAGGACTATCTTCCCATGCATACTGCTGATAACCAGTTATTGTGCCTGTCCTACATACTTTTCTTCGTGGACATGAACCACTGCATCGCCATCTAGTAGGAGCACCTGCTGTAGAAGTACCTGTATCTGAAATGGAGTAACTACAGGCTTCTTCTACATCGCATGAAGGTCCATTTGTAGTGTAGTCAAAGCTATAAGCCTCTGCAACGGAACAACAAGCATCCTTAGCTGGCTCAGTATAAGTTTTTTCTTCTGCAATATTACCGCATTCCTCGATTCCACAACAGATTACGGTATTTCCGTCCGAAACTATTATAAATATCAAACCATTAATACAAGTAACACCATTAATCAGATTAATAACTCTTTTTTCTTTATTGATATTTAAAGAAATTTTTATGATTTAAAAAAATATTATGTACTTTTAGAAATATTCAGATAGAATGGCATACATATCAATTTTCTGTTTGTTGTTGACAGAACGTTTAGCTGACGTCATAAGCATTTTTCTGTAGAGTCCTACAGATTTATTTTGGAAAGAGAACTTCAGGTCCAACAGTGCTACGTTGGGGAAATGTAGCATACACAGATGTAGGAATGTATCTTTGATTATCCTTATTTGTGTTATGGTTGAAGTGCCCCGTATAAACAAGAGGTATGACATGTAGAATAACATGCCGTGAACAACCAACATTGGCTGAATTGGTGTTATTGTTACTCTTAAAGGTAATACGTTCCGCCCTTGGTGCCAGCCAGATGGTAAGTAAATAAAGAAAGCCTGCAACTGTCAACGGATCACATGACACTTCAATCATTTAAAAAAATTATAAAATCAAATTTTCACCTCTATAATCCATAAAATTCACAGACTCCTAAAGTTACTATTCTCAAATTATCAATTTCTAATCCGTCATATAACCCCTTAATCTGTAAAATAAGCTATAAGTAACAGGTCATAATCTCCTATACCATAAATCACAATACAGGAGTAAAAAATATGACTGATACAGTCAAGAATGAAGATGTTCTATTATCAGAGCGTCAGAAAGTACAACAGCAAATTGCAAAAGATCGCCAGCACGCTGAGCAGAGAAGAGAAGCAGCATTAAGACGTGAAGAGAGAATTGCAAAAGACAAGCAAAAAATCCCAACAGAGTTTAACGCTCGCAATACTACTTTAATTCCTCAGTATATTCGCTATCTGGTTCAGGATATGATCATCAAGTTACCACTTGATACACCTAAGATTAAGACTGTAGCTTTTGACAACTATGAACACGTAGGTAATGCAACTTATGCAATTACTGCAATCTTACCAGTAACACAGTCACGTGCTAAGGTAGAGGAATTACGCAGAGCAATTGAAGAAAACTTAAGACTTAATGTAAAAGAGGTTGTTGTTAAGCAGGTACAGTATGCTCAGAAGATGTTAAAGCAGATGCCTACTACCAACATCGACGACATCATTACACGTTCAGAGCCAACTATTCAGTTTAAGTTCCGTTCACGTACACCTGATTCATCACAGTTCTTAAACTGGTGTTATCAGGCTGATATGGCTGCTTTAACCTTATTAAAACTAACTCATTTAGGTTTAATTTCAGAAACAGAATATCTTGAAAGAGTAGATACAATGGCAAGAGGTTTACGTAAGTATGCTGCCTTTGTCTATGAGTCAAGAAGAACTGCCTTTGAACATCTAAAGGAATTAACCAAGACCGATGAGCAGACTCAGAAAGAGTTTAATCAAGTTCAGTCAGACGTTAAAGAAAAGGCCAACATTGAACTTAACGATGAAGGTGAGCTAAAAGAGATGGCAAATCTTGACAAAGAAGATCAAGAAGGCGAACAAAATGAAGACACTGCAACTGAGCAGACTTCATCTGAAGAATAAATAGATTTAATAATCTCCTATGTAAGGTAAAATTCTCTACTAGCAATAGTAGGGAATTTTTTTATCAAAACAAATCTAAAAAAACAAGTTTCCACGACGTGGAAAAAAGAGCCTATTTTACGAAAAAACAATAAGTTAAGTTCCAAAGTCGGTCAAAATCACATGAATTTTAGGCATTATTCCACACTTAAATGATCTTAGATGGTCTTAAAAAATCTTACTTACAAGTAATCTTTACCCCAAAACACACTTTATCAGGTAGTAATTTTCAATAAAATAATCTCATATCCTTACAGTGATTGACTGTACGTTTTACTAATTTCGTTATAATTAGATTTTTGTTACTCCACTGGATATAATCCAGTGGAAGTCCTCACTCGAAAGAGCACGAAGGATGGAGAGGAAATCGAAACCTCGATAAAAAAATATATTTTTCTTTTGACAGAGAAAAATGGTTCAGTGCTTAAATGCACGGTGAACTGCTAAATTGTCTTTAGACCTATTCTTGGTAGGATAAAAAAGTAAAGACATGATGCAGTTCCCTTCATAAGTATGCCAATACGGATGAAGTATGTAAAAACTGAACAAGAATGGCTATGGTAGAAAAGGTGAGTTTTTGCAGGTTGAAGTGCACTCACTACCGAAAATCACCTTCAACAAAGCACACAGCACTGTCAGTAATGATTTTGGGAACTGTGTGGTATTCAAGGATGAACTCTTGAATAAAATTCCCTAGCAGATTGGTCGTCTGTGCATGGTTATCCATGGAGAGTTTTATGTTCGCTCTCATTTTTATCAGAAGAGTTGGTAGGCCACCAACCACCCGTGTGTCTCGTTTAAGGAGTCTTCTTCAGTACATAATTTTATGTATATAGCTTTATGTATTGGAGATTGTTGGCAACTACCAAGAGGGTAGTAAAGTGTTGCTAGATTACCAGTAAGAACATTTTGTTCTTACTGCGTTCTCTAAACTCAAATCTTCTTAATCACCCCATATTCAAGCCTTTCATATACTCTTTCTTAATACAATAAGTTCATTCTTTCATTTTATTGTTTAAAGGAAATCAAAATGGAAAACGAACTCTTTAATAATTTGTCCTATATTGAAATTCTTTTCATTATTGTGTCATTAGGTTGCTGCCTCTTTGGCTGGAAAATCATGTTCTACCAAAAAAAGGCAAATTTAGCTATAGCTCTTCTATTCCATAAAGAAGCTATTTCTGAAGATATTAAAGCTGAAATTCAAAAGATCTTAATAGGTAAAGATAAATAATCAAAGAAGAGGTAACGAACATGAATTGCACTTTAGATCTTATTTCAATCGTAATGTTATTTCTGCAATTATTTGCAATTTTTATCGTCTTAAATGGTCTTAAGAATACAGAAAGAATGGAATGTGCTTTACTGAAATACGTAATAGACGGCAGATTAACAGAGAAACAATTTATTAAATACAGAGAGCTTATTTCAGCTCATTCATACAAAGAATTAAAAGATCTTTACAAAAAAGAATGTAAATCAAAATAATCCCTAAACATGTGTCAATGGTAATTTGACTTTATCTCCTGCCTAAACAACAGGAGATTTTTTTATTCTTTAAAGCAAACTTAATGTTTACACCTTATCAGCAAAGAACTAATCAAAAACAATCTTAAACTAAAATCATCATTCAGCTTCCGCTGACGTTTCCAGATAACGTTATATCTAATAACTCAGCAACAGCATCGTACCTTTGAAATTGCAGTTGCTTATTTCCCTAAAGGGATGACTTCCCTTTAAGGGAATGTTGTCTTCTTAGGTTTTAAGTCCAAGGAGGACATTATGATTATTGAAAATTCATTTGATCTTACAGGTCATTCAGACTGTTTTTATGAATATAATGATGAATATGGGCTTCTTAAGGTTCATGTTCAATCTGTAACACAAGACTAGATCCTGAAGATAGAGATAATTGGGTAGAGACTATCTACACAAAGACTTTATCGTCTAATCTTCAATACACCCAAAAAGAATTAGATGACATCACAATTGGAGTCTTAAAGAAACATTGGGTAAAGATAGATTGGATATAGCTTAATCAATCTTCATAAGCTCGTTTAACTGTTTTATTCAGTTAAGCGGGCTTTTATTATTACTTATCAAACTACCTTTCAACCCCCATATAGCAATTAACTTTTACTTTACCCCATACCTATACAAAAAAAAATTATAGCAATTCTAAAATAAGATCATCTTTCAGGCTTGCCTGACGTATAAGATGACGTTACATCTATATTCTTTCTGTATATAACGTTATATACAGTCTTTTCCCGAACAGGGGACATCAATCCCTTGTACAGGGAAATTGTATGTCTTCTAAGTAGGATTTTTAGCCTTGGAGGGCATTCTAAATGAACAATTCTTTAGTTTTAACATTAAAAAATTCAAAAAAAGTTACTCTTATAGGATATATAAGAGGTTATGAGGACGAACAGACAATTTATGATTGGGACGAGCATTATGTTAAGATGTACGTTCCAGAATATCACCTTCTAATGAGTTACCACTCAGATTGCGGACGAGTTCGTGATGCTGAAACAGAACATATTTATGACATCGAGTATATACTCGAAAGGCAATATTATGTTCCTAAAAAAGGGGACTCAGAAAAAGGAATCATAAATCGTGAGTACTTCGACGACATGGGTTGCCATGTTCCAAAGGGTACTCCCGACGTCTATCCAGAAGTTACGGTCCAGATGTCTCCTAAGGATATCGAAAGATGTCTGAAGGACTTCTTGGATTATATTGAAGTCTCTTCTCTTGAAGAGCTCCTTCAAGAAAGTGACGAAGAGGGAGAAGAGGAGGCCCCTGAATACATTCAGGCAGAATAGCCTCACAGAGTCTTGGCCAGTTAACTACTGGTCAGGGCTTTCATATTTAATTCAACACAAATCTCGCCTATAGTTACAAACTCTTACATAACCCCATTTCCATACAAAAAAAATTATAGCCACTTTAAACTAGAACTATCATTTCAGCCTTTGCTGACGTTACAGTTGATACGTTAATTCAACATCTAATCGTTACACAAATTTGTATAACGTCTCTCTTCTCCTCAGGAGACACAAGCTCTCCTAATGGAGATGTCTTTGCTGTCTTCTGAGGATTTAATAGCCACAGGAGGCTAAAAAAAATGTTCTGCTTAAATCATAAAGTAATTATTAATGGAGAGTTAGCCGGTGAGGTTAACTTAATATTTAAAGATTTGCATTCTGCTCAGAGCAGAATGCATAAAATTTTAACAATTCTACAGGAGGAGCTTTGGGCTTCTCCTGTAGAGGAGAAATTATCAGCCTGGATTCAGGCTGATAACGATTTCAACCAATCAGAATGTCACGAGTTTATGATTACAAAAATGTAATCTAACTCGTGACATAAAGTCCGTACCTACTGAGTTATTCAGCAAGGGCGGACTTTTTTTATTTCTATTTATCTTTTGTTTATTCTTATCTTCATATTTACTACCTGATGTTAATTTTATTATTCACAAGGATTATCAATGAATAAAACATCAGATTCTGAATTTTTAAAATCTATCAAAAGGGTAAAACGTTCACCTAAATTAGGTCTTATATATGAAATCTACAGGAAGGAGCAGGAACTAACGCTTTGTACCAATACGTTAAACAGACAGAATAAAGTCTGGATTAAGCATCTAGCTCCAATACAAGAAATGAGAATAGACAGAATGGAACCACTGTATATACAGCAAAGAATTTTAAAGCCAATCTTTATAGAAAAGAAATATTCAACCTGCATTTACGTTGCAAGACTGCTTACCGTATTATTAGACTTTTCTGTAGCCTGTAACATCATCTCTATCAATCCAGTAAAAGAAATCTTTACCTTACCTCTGTTAAAACGTGCAGCACAACAGCAGAGTAAAATGAAAGAGCATCGTGCGACTCTTCCTTATGACAGATTAAGAACCGAACTAATGCAGGTAATTAAGTGTTTTCATAATAATACCGGTACAAGACGACAGTTACTTTTAGAAATATCACTGAGAACAATATTAAGACCAAGAGAGGTTACATCGCTTAAAATCAGTGATCTTGATACTGAAAAGCACACACTTACTGTATATAACACTAAGACCTTAGCAAAGTTTGTAATACCTACATCAAAAAGACTTGAAAAGGCTCTAATACAGGCTCATTCAAACTATGGCAGCACAACTCATAACTGGGTATTTTCAGGTATTAAAAAGAAAGACCAACCGTTGTCATCTCAATCACTGAATAGAGCTTTAAAAGACTTAGGATACAAAGATAAGTTATGTGCTCATGGAATACGTTCTATTGCGAGTAACTTCTTTGCAGCTCATTCAGATAAAATTCACCCGTGGACTGCTGAAGCTATGTTGCAACATTCTGTAGGAACTGCTGTAGCAAGAGCTTACAGGCGTGACTCTTATTTTGCTGAAAGAGTAAAAGCAGGGCAAATTTGGAATGAATGGCTCGATGGTATTTACAGACAGTTAAAAATTGATATAGACTAATTTCATAAGAAGAGTTTTGTAATAAAACTCTTCTTATTTGATTTACATATTGTAAAACTAAAATTTAGAGAAAACCTTTATGTACGAGATATTTGGGATCATAACATTATTTATTTTTATGATAGGATTTCCTGCAACTATGGCCTTTCTTACATGGCTTACACAAAAGAATAAAAAACAAAGCAAACATATAATGTACTTGAGATGAGAATAACAAAATCACAACGTACTAAAACTAAGGTTTGCTGGAGAGCACTATGGTAATTGACTATATCTTTGCTGTAATCATTGTTATTGGTCTATTTGCAACTATGGCATGGATTGTCTTTTCTAAATAATCACACTTTACCCCACAAAACACTATTCATTTTTCCAAAGATTATTTAATATAAAACCATGTATTGAGGTCTTCCTCGCATACGCACTGGCACCGTTACCTTCCGTAATCCAGCAAGACTTTGGAGCATTCCCTCCAAAAATTAAAGAGGTACGCCTCGGCGACGCAGTGTTGTGTCTGCTCCCTGCACCTTAGTGTGTTACGACCATTTGGTCACGAGAAATTCGTGCAAGCGGTTATTCCCAAATTATCAAAACCTTGAGCTGTTGTTATTTACGAGTAACAAGATCTCAATATTTTTCTTTCAGCTTATGCTGACGTTTAACTCACGTTAGAGTATCTATAAAAGGTTGATGTTACTGTAGCTATAAGCATCAACTCATTTCAATTTACCCATCAAGGGAGAACAAAACTCCCTTACAGGGCATCTGTTTGTTCTCCCTTTATTTTTTACATTTTTCATTTACTAAAGGAGAACAAAATGAAAAGTAATTTCTATCACAAAAGAGTTATTGTTACAAACTCAGCTAGAGATTGCATCATGCTATGCATGTCTGTAGCTTTAATTCTTAATAGTTTAGACATACCTTTTGTGTCAAAACCACTGTTTTTCTTTTTTACTTTTATGGCATTGCATATTGCATTTGTGCAAATAAGACACAAACTCCATAAAAACAAAAGAGTAAAAATGAAGAACACTATTCAAGCGTAAGCACGCTTAAGCAGGGTGATACAAAGCCCTGCTTCATATCACATCACTTCAAGATCACAGAGATTGGTGCATATCTTCATGTACATCAAACTCTGACATTTTTACAAGTGTCATAAACATTCCTTATTCTTTCTTTAAGGAAGTGTACCGGCACATTCCGGATATTCACGCATGGTGCGTGTCTTTTCTTTTTTTATCCCAGCAAGGGAGACTTTTGACTCCCTACTGGAAGCCATTTTGTCTTTACTCTGCTGTGGTTTATGGAGTTAAAAATGGCTATTAAAGAAGAAGCTATTAAGCAGGTTTTGTCATTAGTTAAGTCTTGGGTATCAGGTCCTGAAAGACCTGATACCTCGAAAATTACTAAGGTCAGTCCTGTTTTAGGTTGGAAAGTTACTAAAGGACAAGGACAAGAAGTTATTGGATTAAAGGCATATTTGCCTTTCCAAACTATTTTGTTCCTTTATGGTCTGCCTGCAAGTTTGGTTTATTCCATGCCTAATAAAATGGCATGGTTAAACCTAGCCTTTGCGGGCGAGGATGGAGTATGGCTTAAAAACCATGTTCCTTTCTTAGATACAGCTTTTCAACCTGAATTCTCCCATGTAAATCTACTTTTAGATTTACTGGGAGAGGACAACACTGCTAGCTATGGTCGAGGCTATTACGGCTTCGGTGAGGCTGGTGTCGGTAAGACATCAACCGCAGCATGGTTGGCAGCTGTATTAAATCAGCCTGTAATCCAGATGAATTGCAAACCTAATATGGAGGTTGAAGAGATGTTTATCTCTCACACCTGCCATAACGGAGTATGGGATCAATCAGAAGGTCCAATATTGCAAGCAATTCATCACAACATTCCATTAGTTATTGATGAGTTGGACTTAGCTCCTCAGGAGTTCGTTCCAGCTCTCAATAACCTGATTGAGGGCAGAAAGTTTTCTGTTCCTTTCTTAGAGGAAAGTGTTGTACAGGCAGGTTCCTGCTTCAAGATCATCGGTTTCGGTAATACCGGAGCTTATGGTTCTGAAGTAGGTAGTTACA
>ENA-OOQP01001135-OOQP01001135.1-human-gut-metagenome-genome-assembly--contig:-NODE-1135-length-9999-cov-1.985921_pt1 | contig 9999 bp, 9 predicted proteins | sample MGYA00241266_ERZ501171 | MGnify/ENA primary metagenome ERZ501171 (study PRJEB25962, sample SAMEA2042501) | human gut metagenome | biome: human gut; feature: human-associated habitat; material: faeces...
TTTTTAATAAAAATCCGCTCTCTCATCCGAACCTTGGTTCGGACAATTCCCGCACAATAAACACAATAATCTTCTGCAAAAAATTTTTAGCCGGCTTTGCTGAGTGAAGCTGCGGCACGGCTCTTGTTTTTCCAAGCCGTAATCTGCCGGCCGATGGCATCTGTCAGTAGCGCCAGCTCGGCAACTTTCTTAATCGGCAGCAGCCGCAGGTCGCCGCACATCCTGATCTCAATCTTCAGCAGTTCAAAATCGTCCAGAAACTCCTCAAGCGGCTGATGCTTTTCCACTGCCCGGTTGGCTCGGTACAAACTGCGAAACAGGTTCAAAACGTCGCGCTTCATATCCTGCCCCAAACAATATTTGTATTCGTGCGAAAACTTGTTGGTCGCCTTATATATTTCCAACAGCAGATTATAACTGTCCCGATAAACCGGCAATTCATTGTATAAAACCATAAGCCTTCCTCTTCTATTTGAAAGTGCATAAATTAATTTTTAGTACCTTGAATAGAGTATATAGCCTTATATATACGTCCGTACAAAAGATGTCAATACAAAAAAATTTCAACTGTTTCTGGTGTGTATTTCTTATTTGGGAATGTCTTCAAACTTGTCCCTTTCTGCCCCTCGGCTCCCTTTTTATTGGACGCCGCCCTTCTTTGTCATCCTCGGACTCTTTTCTCTCCTGTCATGTTCGGCCTTGAGCCGGACATCCGCAGACACAGGGCACGACCTCACGATATGCACATAGGAAGCAACGCGCTTCAATAAAGGTTCGTGCCGCAGCCAGTGCCGCGGTCAAGCTGGCAACAGCTTGTCATGTTCGGGCTTGACCCGGACATCCAACCGTAAGCGTCACGCTGAGTGTGTAACCCGGACATCTCCTTTACAAATTCCCCGGTCGAACCGGGGAATGACAAGAGAGAGTAAAAGCCAGCAATAACAGTATTTTTTTCTTATGCTTGATTTTTAATATTGTTGCTTTTTATTATTTTTTTCTGGAAAATTTTTCGCGGTTTCTTTGTCTTTGTGCCGCAAATTCTTCGGGCGACAGATAATTGTCATGGTTGACGTCGCCGTTTTCCCAGGTATAGGCCATAAATTTGTTGAATTTTTCCAGTTTCTCCGGCGTATCCACTTTTTTGTCAACAATTTCCTTTTGGGCGGCTGCGTCAAACTCTTCCTTGCTGACCAATCCGTCGCCGTTGCTGTCCATTTCAATGAATTTTTGCGACATGGCCGCTTTGGCTTCGGCTTTGCCGTAAGCCGATTGCTTTCCCTTTATGACGATAAAGATTAAAACGGCCGCAATTAAAATCAGAACGCCGATAATAAGTTTTTTCATATATACCTCCACACATCAAAAACACAGTTAACAACTTAACGCCGGATTTTGCATTCGTCAAAGACTTTTTTTGCCTTAATGTATAAGCCGGATGAAACCGATAAGAAAGGCCCCGGCGATGATCCCGGCGAAAATGTCGTCAAGCATCACGCCCCAGGCGTTTTTCAGCCTGCTGTCCGCCCATTTGACCGGTCCGAGCTTAACAATGTCGAACAGGCGGAAAAGTCCGAAGCCGATGAGATAAACCAGCCATGCGTCGGTATTATGATATAAGAGCTGTCCGGCAAAAACAAAGGTCAGCATCTGTCCGGCAAATTCGTCAATGACCACCAGCGACGGGTCTTTTTCTTCCTGATGCGAGATAATTTCGTGCGTAGCCCAGACCCCGATAAAGAAGGCGGCGGCCGCGGCGGTCAGAATGCCTGCCGTCCCGAAAAAATAGGCGACGGCGAAAGCCGCGGGAAGCGTTCCCAGCGAACCGACGGTTCCCGAAGCTTTCGGAGCATAACCGAGGCCGAAATAAGAAGCCAGCAAATGAGCAATTTTGTTTTTCATGGTCACAACCCTTTCAGTTTTTTTTTCATTTAAGCATAAAAAAAACTCTCCGCAATCATAAAATTGCGGAGAGCCTGCGCCTGTGCATTAAAGGCTACATGTCAAACTTCGTAACGCCTTTGTATGCGTAGCGGTACAGTTGTTTGATTTCCTCGACCAGCGGGTAACGCGGATTGGCGCCCGTGCACTGGTCGTCAAAAGCCAGAACCGACAGTTCGTCGAGGTCCGCTTCAAAAGTTTTCTCGTCAATTCCCATTTCCTTGATGGATGCGGGAATGTTGAGCGTCTTTTTCAGCTCTTCGATTTTTTCAATCAGCAAATCCAGCTTTTCGTCCTTGCTGCTGCCGCCCAAATTCAGATATTCGGCAACGCGGGCGTAACGCGATTTGGCGCTCGGATATTTGTATTGCGAAAAGGCAGCCTGTCTGAACGGATGGTCGGAAGCGTTAAACCGCATGACCTGCGTCAGCAGCAGCGCGTTGGCAATGCCGTGCGCAATATGATATTTTGCGCCCAGCTTGTGCGCCATCGAGTGGCACAGGCCGAGAAACGCATTGGCAAAAGCCATGCCGGCCATGGTTGCCGCATGATGAATTTTTTCGCGAGCAACAGCATTCTGCGAACCTTCGTTATAGGATGCCGGCAGATATTTGAATATCAGGCGGATGGCTTCAAAAGCCAGGCCGTTTGTATATTCGGTCGCCATGGTCGAGGCAATGGCTTCCAGCGAATGGACCAGAGCGTCGATCCCTCCGGCGGCACACAGGCCTTTCGGCATTGACAGCACCAGATTGGCGTCGACAATTGCCATGTTCGGCGTCAGCGCATAGTCGGCAATCGGATACTTGACACCGGTCGCGTCGTCGGTAATGACGGCGAAGGACGTAACTTCGGAACCGGTGCCGGACGTGGTCGGAACCGCAACCATGTATGCCTTTTGTCCCATTTCAGGAAATTCGAAAATGCGTTTGCGAATGTCCATAAAGCGCATGGCCATATCTTCAAACTTCAGTTCCGGATGTTCATACATCAGCCAGACGATTTTAGCCGCGTCAATCGGCGAACCGCCGCCAAGCGCGATAATAACGTCGGGCTGAAACGCATTGACCAGATCCAGCGCCTGATGAATGGTCGACAAGTCGGGATCCGGATGAACGTCGGAGAATATCTGAAAACTGATGCCGACTTCTTCCAAAACGTCCGTAATCGGTCGCGTATAACCAAGGTCGAACAACGGCTTGTCCGTAATAATAAAGGCTTTTTTGCGCCCTTTGAGTTCGCGCAGGGCATGCGGCAGGCAACCGGCCTTGAAGTAGACTTTCGGCGGAACCTTGAACCACAGCATGTTTTCCTGACGCATTGCAATTGTCTTAATGTTCATCAAATGTTTAACTCCCAAGTTTCCGCTGACCGAGTTGCCGCCCCAAGAGCCGCAGCCCAAAGTCAGAGACGGTTCCAGAATAAAGTTGTACAAGTCGCCGAGTGCGCCTTGCGAAGACGGGCTGTTGACGATGATGCGCGCCGTCGGAATCAGTTCGCCGTAATGCGTAATTCGGTCATGATTGTTGGGATTGGTATAAAGCACGGCCGGATGTCCGGCACCGCCGAACATGACCAGCGACTTGGCCTTGGCTGCCGCTTCGTCGAAGTTTTCTGCCTTGTACATAGCCAGAACCGGCGAAAGCTTTTCGGCCGAGAAAGGCTCTTCCGGTCCGACTTCGCTGACCTCGGCAATCAGCACTTTAGTATAGGACGGAACCTTAATGCCGGCCATTTGGGCAATGGTGGTCGCCCTTTGTCCGACGATGTCGGCGTTGACGTGTCCGTTTTCGAGCAGCATTTTGCCGAGGGTTTTCTTTTCCTTTTCGTTAAGAAAATAAGCGCCGCGGGTAATGAACTCTTCTTTGACGGCGTCGTAAATGTCCTTAACGACGATAACTGATTGTTCGGAAGCGCAGATCATGCCGTTGTCAAAGGTTTTGGAATGTATTATCGAGCTTACGGCGAGAACGATATCAGCCGTATCGTCGATTATTGCGGGAGTATTGCCCGCGCCTACACCGAGCGCAGGCTTGCCGCTGGAATAAGCCGCCTTTACCATGCCGGCACCGCCTGTCGCAAGGATGATATCGGCTTCCTTCATGAGCAGACTCGTCATATCAAGACTCGGAACATCTATCCAGTTGATGATGCCCTCGGGTGCGCCCGCCTCCACAGCCGCATCAAGTACAATCTTTGCCGCCGCCGCGGTAGAGGCTTTTGCTCTCGGATGGGGACTGATGATTATTGCATTTCGCGTTTTGAGTGCGAGCAGCGTCTTGAAAATAGCGGTGGAGGTGGGGTTTGTTGTCGGGATGACGGCGGCGATTACTCCGATAGGCTCGGCTATCTTTTTCATTCCGTATGCCTTGTCCTCTTCTATTACGCCGCAGGTTTTAGTGCGCCTGTAGGCATTGTAAATATGCTCGGCTGCATAGTTGTTTTTTATCACCTTGTCCTCAACTATGCCCATACCTGTCTCGGCTACAGCCATTTTTGCGAGGGGAATTCTTGCCTTATTCGCCGCGATTGCCGCCGCTTTGAATATGGCATCTACCTGCTCCTGCGTATAGGTGGCAAATTTTCTCTGCGCCACTCTGACGCGGGCAATTGCGCTTTCAAGCGATTCAACGCTGTCTATCAGCGTTCTTGTGGTTTTTTCCATGAGCTTCTCCTCAATAATATTTTATGATTTGTTAATGTTTTTCTACTTTCTGACGCAGTCTCGCAAGCGATAGCGCAAGACTTTCATTCTGCACGGTGATTCCGTCGGGAGCGGTGAGCCGCGCCGATGAGAAATTCCATATTGCACGCACGCCGCTCCTGATGAGGAAATCAGCCGTTTCCTGCGCACAGTCGTGCGGGACGGTGATAATGCCTATTTCTATCTGTCGCATTCTGCAGTAAGACGGCAGCTCGTCAAGCGGGCGTATGTATTCGGAAAATTTCGTGCTGTCTGTATCAAATGCGTGCGATATAGTGATACCGTACTGCGTAAAGCCTCCGTAGCCGAGCAGAGCGGAGCCGAGCTTTCCCGCGCCTACGATGATTGCCTCACAGCTTCGGTTTATACCGAGCGCGGATTCGATTGCCTCGCGCAGTTTTGCAACCTCGTAGCCCGTCTTCGGTTTGCCGGAGCCGCATACTGCGGAAAGGTCCTTGCGAACCTGAACCTCGCCGAGCCCGAGCGCCGAAGCCACTGATGTTGCCGAGATGCGCTGCATATCCTCCGGCAGAGAGTCGATGAAAGAAAGATATGACGGCAGTCTCCCCATGGTGGCACGCGATATTTCGTTTCTTTTCATTTTGCACCTCCTCCGAGAAATTACGGTTACATTATATCATGGGCGGACTGTTTTGTGAATTGCTGATTTTACATATCAGTATTGCATATATCGATATAACTGATACCGAAATGAGAAAAAGGCGATTTAATGTTGCTTTTCGGGAGAGGAAACGATAAAAGAAAAGTTTCTTTATCTTTCTTTTCAGAACCCCCCTCCCCCTTTTCACCAAAAAACACATTTTTCATATGATACATCGTAATTATGTGCAGAAAGAGGGAGATTTTTTCATGAAACTTGCGGAATCCGTAATTCTCGCTTTGCTTCTTGCTTCGTCATTTGCCACGGCAATGTATCTTTTCGTATCATTTTTCGCGGAAAACGAGCTTGAAAAAAGCGAATTTGTAAAAATTACAAATAATCGTATAGAAATATTTGCAAATTACGAAAATTTGGAGTATTATATAAGATGCAGTATGTTTGCTTATGCACAGCAAAAGACGGTGATAGTGATACATATAGACAGAAGCGATGCGCATTTCGATGAGATTATGTATATAGCGGAGAGTTTTGCTTCACGTCACGGAAATGTGCGCTGCGAGCTTATCTGAATTTTAGCTGAGGAATTGAAATGGATTTAAAAAACGGTATTGCCGATAAGGAGGGGCTTCTCTCCATAGAAGGCTCTGTAGAAAAAATAATATATCAGAACGAAGAAAACGGATATACGGTATGTGAAATATTCACGCCCTCCGATGAAATTTTCACTCTCGTAGGCAATATGCCGTATCTCTCGGAGGGTGAGACTGTCTCGGCGCTCGGCAGTTGGGTTAATCATGCCACCTTCGGCAAGCAATTCAAGGTGGAATTTTACGAGAAGCAGCTTCCTGCCACCGAAACGGCTATACTCAAATATCTCGCCTCGGGAGCCGTACGCGGTATAGGCAAGGTGACGGCACGGCGGATAGTTTCGCAGTTCGGCGCGGACAGCTTTGAGGTTATCGAGCATAATCCGCAGTGGCTTTCCGAGATACCCGGCATTTCGCCGAAAAAGGCGGAGCAGATAAGTGCCTCCTTTGCGGCACAGTTCGGCATGAGAAATGTCATGATGTTCTGCCGCGAGTATTTCGGTCCGACGACGGCTGTCAGGATATATAAAAAATGGGGAAACGGCGCAGTGGAACGCATAAAGCAAAATCCGTATATTCTCTGCGGAGAGATATACGGCGTCGGTTTTGAAACAGCGGACGCCATAGCCAAGGATCTCGGCATGAAGAAAAACGCGCCCGAGCGTATCGCAATGGGACTGAAATATGTGCTCATGCACAATGCCGCCTCAAACGGTCATTCCTTTTTGCCGCTCGATAAGCTATGCGCCGTGGCAAAGCGTCTGCTCTCCTGCGAGATGAATGAAATAGAGGACGAAGCGGCGGCGCTGGAAACGCGCGGCGAGATAGTCTGCGTGCGCCATGAGGGCATGAAATGCGCATATGCGCGCGATTATTACGAGGCGGAAAAATATACCGCCGAAAAGCTCTGCGCACTCGACCGTGCAGGCAAAAATCTCGGCGAGGACAATGTGCTCTCTCTTATCTCCATGGTGGAGCGCGAGAGCAATATGGAATATGCCGTGCTTCAGAAGCGCGCCATATGTCAGGCGGCAAGCAACGGCGTTTTCATCCTCACGGGCGGACCCGGAACGGGAAAAACCACCGTTGTACGTGCAATAATCCGCGTTTTTGACGCGATGGGGCTTCGCATAGCGCTCGCCGCGCCCACGGGCAGAGCGGCAAAACGGATGTCGCAAAGTGCCGGTGAGGAGGCGAAAACCGTACACCGACTGCTCGAAATGGAATACGGAGCGGAGGACAAGCTACGTTTCCGCAAGAATGAAAATGATCAGCTTGAGGATGACGTCATAATTATAGATGAAGCTTCCATGCTTGACCTGATGCTCACAGACGCGCTTCTCAAGGCGATAAAGCCCGGCGCGCGGCTCATACTCATCGGCGATGTGAATCAGCTCCCCCCTGTCGGCGCAGGTCATGTTTTCGATGATATAATCAAAAGCGACCGCTTTGCCACGGTCGAGCTGACGCATATTTTCCGTCAGGCACAGGAAAGTCTGATTGTTACGAATGCACACGCCGTAAACCACGGCGAATATATGAATCTCGAGAGCAAGAGCGGCGACTTTTTTTTCCTGCCGCGACAGGAAGACGCGCAGACGGCGGCGACAATAGCCGAGCTTTGCAAGAAACGGCTTCCGAAATCATACGGGCTGACTGTTTTTGACGGGATACAGGTGATAACGCCCTCGCGAAAGGGCGATGCAGGCACGGAGATGCTCAATTCCGCCCTGCAATCGGTGATAAATCCGCCCGCGCGAGGCAAAGCGGAAAAGAAGGTTCGCGATTTCACTCTACGTGAGGGCGACAAGGTGATGCAGATAAAAAACAATTACGATATAGAGTGGAATAAAAACGGCACGCAGGGCTTCGGCATTTTCAACGGAGATATCGGCGTGATAAAGAAAATCGACCTGTCCGAGGAGCTTATCACGGTCGATTTTGAGGACAAAATATGCGAATATGACTATACCATGCTCGATGAGCTGGAGCTTGCCTATGCGATAACCGTGCATAAGAGTCAGGGCAGTGAGTATCCTATAGTTATCATGCCGCTCTATCGCTATACGCCTAAGCTGCTGACGCGAAATCTGCTGTATACGGCTATAACGAGAGCTCAGAGCATAGTTATACTCGTAGGCAACGGCGAGGTTGCAAAGGCAATGGTAGACAACAACAGGCAAACAAAGAGATATACGGGGTTACGCTATGCGCTTGAAAAATATGATTGAAGCCGCGGCGGGATTTTTCGCCGTGCGCAAATGCGCCGTCTGCGGCAAAGTGCTTTCCGATGAAGAGCGAGGAGCTTTCTGCTCCCGATGCGAAGAAAAATACCGTGCGCTGAAGGATGAGGTCTGCACCGTATGCGGGCGCACCTCAGCGTATTGCCGCTGTGCCTGCGTGGGCGGTTTTCGTGATATCGGCGCAGAGAGAACGCTTCATCTTTTCTTCTATGACGGCGATTTTTCAAGAAGAGTCATCTATGCGCTCAAAAACGGCGGAAAAGCGAGACTGATAAAAGCTCTCGCGCATGAGCTGGCGGAGCTTATCTATCTTTCCAAGGGAAGCGACGATATTTCGGCATATACAGTGACTTATGTTCCGAGAAGCCGCAGAAATATAAAGAAATACGGCTTTGACCAAGCGAAAATGATGGCGAAATATATCGCGCGGGAGCTTGATATTCCGTTTTTGCGCACTCTTGTGCGCATCGGCTCCTACTCGCAGAAAGCGGCTTCGGCAGAGGAAAGGCGCGAGCGCGCCGAGCGCTCTTATGCGCTTGCGGATGCAGATATCGCAGGCAGAAAATTTATAATAATCGACGATGTGATAACGAGCGGAAGCACCCTGCACGCATGTATTTCGCTACTGAAAGAAGCCGGCGCCTGTCAGATAATCGCGGCGACCGCGGCAAAAACACAATTTACGGCGCACGAAAGCGAAGATATGGCAGGAGAATATATTTTCCCGTCGGAATATTGACAAACGATGCCAACTATGATATACTGTACTATGTAAGATAATACAGTTAAAAGCGAACGGAGGTGACGGCTTGAAAAACATGACAAAGGGCAAGAGAGCCTTATGCATCGTGCTTGCCGTGCTGATATTGCTTTTCGCCTCTGCGGCATTTGTGCAGTTCGGGCTTAAAAAGGATATCTACGGTAAAACCATCTGTACCGCATACGGCATAATCGGCAGCATGAAGCGCGGAGAAAAGAACCTTCTCCTCGAAAAAGAAATCGCGCTTGTTGCTTATCCCGCGGAGGATATCATGGCGGGGAAAACTATGGCAAAGCCCGAATTTACGCTCTGGCTCGTCAATGCAACTTATCCGCTCGCGGAGGAGGAGCTTAAAAATGTCAATATGTGCGAGATAGGAAACGGGCGCACACTCTGCACGGAAGCATATGAAAATCTGAAGGCACTTTTTGCCGCGGCAAAGGAAGAGTGCGGAGATGAGCTTATCGTGACAAGCGGCTTTCGCACGCATGATGAACAGGCGGCACTTTATGTCAGTATGCCTGCGGTTGCCGTCGAAGCGGGGACAAGCGAACATCAATGCGGTTTTGCTGTCGATGTGAAAACGAGCGGCTACGGTCAGCGGCGGTTTGTGATGAGCCGCGGCGGCAGATGGACGGATGAAAACTGCTCGCGCTTCGGGTTTATAATACGCTATCCTTTCTATGGGAAAAAGACAACTATGGTCACATATGAGCCGTGGCATCTGCGTTATGTAGGCTATCCTCATGCCGAGATAATCAGCCGCATGAGAATAACGCTTGAGGATTACTACGGGGTTTTTGAAAACGGAAAATACTATGAATACGGCGACTATCTGATATCGCACCAGACCTCGGATGACGGGCTTATCTATCTGCCCGAGAACATGAGCGACATCAAGGTATCTCCCGACAATATGGGCGGGTATATCGTGACGGCAAAAGTAAAATAATATAAATGTATAAATAGCAAAAAAGCGTTGCAATGCAACGCTTTTTTGCTTGAATGAGGATAGAAGCGGGGGCGTTTTTTATTATACTTTTATCGTGCTTTTCAATAACGAAAAGTTTATTTATGATTCTTCTCTTTCAGAGTTCTTTTCGCTTGTCCGAAAAGAACGAAAAGAGGAATGCTTTGACTCCCGT
>ENA-OOQP01001136-OOQP01001136.1-human-gut-metagenome-genome-assembly--contig:-NODE-1136-length-9999-cov-1.742357_pt1 | contig 9999 bp, 9 predicted proteins | sample MGYA00241266_ERZ501171 | MGnify/ENA primary metagenome ERZ501171 (study PRJEB25962, sample SAMEA2042501) | human gut metagenome | biome: human gut; feature: human-associated habitat; material: faeces...
AATAATGGGATAAAAACTTATGTAGGTGCACTTTTTATAGATATTATAGATTCGACTAAACTTTTTAAAGAAGTGGAAAAAGAACTTTTAGCAAGAATTTTAAGAACATTTTTTAGGGAAATTATTATAATTTTGAAAAGCAATAGTAACTATCGACAAATAGGAATTCGTGGTGATTGTGTATATGCAATTTATTCAGCTCCTACTGAGGAAGAACTAAGTGATATTTTAATTAATGCAATTGAAATTAATACCTTTCAGAAGATGTTTCAAAAAATATTGCAACAAAACCAGTTTATAAATTTTAAAATTGGTATTGGTTTAGGTGCATCTGAAACCTTAATTATTAGATCAGGGAAAAAGAAAGGTGGAATTAATGATAATATATGGATTGGAGATGCAGTAATAGATGCCTCAAAGTTATCATCTGAGGCTGGAAGAAATAATCTTGATGTAATAGCTATAGATTCGAATTTTTATAAAAAAATTAAATATCTAAAATGTAATGAAAATGAACAATATCAAAATTATTTTAAGGAAGAGTATTCACCTAAACTAGCAGAAACAATTTATACATGTGATATGATAATTTGTGATTTTAACGAATGGATAGAAAATGGAATGAAGTAATCATAAAATTAGATTTAAAATATTAAAATAATGGGAAATAAAGACATTTATAATTTTGTTCTAATTAATATGTCAATCTTATTTATAAATATGTATAGTAAGAATAAAGAATAAAAGGCATAGATTTAAAATTCAAAAATCTATGTCTTTTATAGAACTTTTTTCGACAAAAATAACATATTATGATATAATATATATTCTGATATATTAAAGAGACAAAAAATAATATAAAATTTACTTGAGAAAAATTATTATTTATTTAAATAATGATTTAGAAAGAAATTCAAGTCTAATTAGATTTGAATATGTTATTATAATTTAGTCGATTTTTTAAAAAGATAGTGGAGTAGTAAATTGATAGATATGTTTAATATTAAAAAGATGCAAATTGGTGATATTGAAAAAACAATATCAATTGTGAAAAAATTATTCATAAATAGTGATATTGATGAATTAAAAAAAGAGTTTATGCAGTATTTAGAAAAAAATGATACTGTAATCTATGTTTGTTATTTAGAAAATGAAATTATTGCTTTTGCCCAGTGCCAATTAAGATATGATTATGTAGAAGGTACGAATAGTAGTCCTGTTGGTTATTTAGAAGGAATTTATGTAGATTCTATGTATCGTAAACAAGGAATAGCAACAAAACTATTAGAAAAATGTGAAAAATGGTCACATGAAAAAGGATGCACAGAATTTGCAAGTGATTGCGAATTAAACAATAGGGTTAGTTTTAATTTTCATTTGCGTGCTGGATTTGAAGAGGCTAATAGAATAATTTGTTTTAGAAAAAAAATATAAATAATGAAGGGATTAAAGCAAATGACTTTTAATGTCAAAAAATTTTATTATTTTTAAAAATATGAGGAAAAATGTTTGTAAACTTTATATATGGTTTTAATGAATTATGGAAATAAAGTAGATTGATAAAATATAAAGTTGGTATTTACATATTAGAAATAAAATAAAGAATTTGTAAATATAATAGAAATATGATACAATTATTACATTGTAAATAAATTAGAAGGAAATATTTTTATTATGGAAATTTTTTGGTGTATAGTTTTACTTATTTTAGGACTTATAATTATTATTAAATGTGGAGATTGGTTTGTGGATGCGGCAAGTTGGTTTGCAGAAATATCTGGTATTCCTAAATTAATAGTTGGTGCAACGATTGTTAGCCTTGCAACTACACTTCCTGAATTATTAGTTTCATTATTTGCTGCAATATCTGCTAAAACACAAAGTAATCCAGAATTGGTGGATATGCAGTAGGCAGTGTTACCGCCAATACGGGTTTGATTTTAGCAATTGCTTTAATTTGTATCCCGACCGCTATAAAAAGAAGTGAATATGCTTTAAAGTCAGTTTTGCTTATTTGTGCATCATTGGTCATTGCTTTGTTTGGAAAATTTTTTAATGGTGTTGGTATTTTAGCGAGCATTTGTTTATTAATAATTTTTGGAATTGCAATGTGCGAAAATATTTTTATGGCAATTAAAAATACTAAAAAGGAAAAAGAATTGCATCTTGAAGAGATAACAAAAAAAATACCGGAAAAATCTAGAAAAACCATTTTCATTAATATTTTGAAGTTTATAACGGGAGCAATTGGTATAGTAGTAGGTGCCGAACTTTTAAAAAATAATGGACAAAAATTAGCTGAGATGTGTGGAGTACCTACAAGAATCATATCTGTTACGATAATTGCGATAGGGACATCACTACCAGAATTAGTGACTACAATTACAGCAATTGTTAAAAAACAAGCATCACTTTCAGCAGGTAATATTATTGGTGCTAATATTATTGACTTAACTTTAATATTGCCAATATGTGCACTTATTTATGGTGGAAATTTACCAATGACTGGAGCTGTTTCCACAATTGATCTTCCTGCTTGTTTCATTGTAACTATTGTTGCGCTCATTCCAACTTTGATTACAAAAAAGTTTTCTAAGATACAAGGTATTCTTCTTTTAATTCTGTATATTTGTTATGTAGTTTTAACATCAGTAAGTTAGAAAAAGTTAAAAAAGAAATCCAATGATTTCTTTTTTTTGAAAAAAAAAAGAATTAATGTTATAATATGGCTAAGAAAGTAGGATAATGATATGGTCAAATTAAATAATCAATGGGATGAACTATTATGTGAAGAATTTAAAAAAGAATATTATTTAAAATTGAGAGAATTTTTAAAAATAGAATATGCTAATTATCGTATTTTTCCTTCAATGTATGATATTTTTAATGCTTTAAAGTATACTGACTATAAAGATGTAAAAGTGGTTATATTAGGACAAGATCCCTATCATGAGATAGGACAAGCGCATGGATTATGTTTTTCAGTTTTAGATCATGTACCATTGCCAGCCTCTCTAAAAAATATTTTTAAAGAATTAACTACTGATTTAAATATTCCATATCCTAAAACTGGTAACTTAACTAAATGGGCTAAACAAGGTGTTTTACTTTTAAATACGGTTTTGACTGTTCGTGAACATTATGCAAATAGCCACAAAAATAAAGGATGGGAAATTTTTACAAACCAAGTAATTGAATTGTTAAATCAAAGAGATGAATCTATTATATTTGTCTTATGGGGAAATGATGCAAAACAAAAAAAATCTTTAATTACCAATCCTAAACATTTTATATTAACTGCATCACATCCTAGTCCACTTTCAGCATTCAATGGCTTTTTTGGTTGTAAACATTTTTCTAAAATAAATGAGATTTTACAAAAAAATCATCAACTACCTATTGATTGGTCACTATAAGAGGTATATTGTGAATAATGATATAATTACAGAATTATTAATGTGTGAGGATCTTGGTAGTAAGAGACTTTTAACATTTGATGAAGAACAAGCAATTTTTAAATTATTGAAAAATGATAGTAATCTTCGAGAAGATGTTCAAACAATCATGATAAAGGCTAATATTAAATTGGTCTATAGTATTGCTAAAAAATATTATCCTGTTAGTACGCTTTCTAATGATGATATAGTTCAACTTGGAATGATTGGTCTATCCAAGGCTGTTGATCATTTTGATTATCAAAAAGGGATTAAGTTTTCTTCATATGCAAGTTATTGGATTAAACAAAGTATTAGTAAAGGTATTCATAAAGCATTATGTAATATCGAACAACCTACTAATGCAACTGAATTAAAAAAACAATTTTTTGAAACAGAAGAAAAAATGGTATCGTTATTAAAAAGAAATGTAAGTTTTGAAGAAGTGGCAACTAAAATGGGTGTAAAAGCATCCGAATTAAGAATGTTATTTGACATATCTAATGTAGCATCGCTTGATAAGATTCTTGATTTTGATAAAGAGACTAGTGGGATTGAAATTATTAAGGATGATGACGATACACCTCAAGAAGCCGTTTTAAATGATGAAAAAAATGAATTAATTATTTTAGCTCTCAATTCTTTATCTCCACGAGAAGGTCAAATTATTAAATACCGTTATGGTTATGATGATGGTGTATTTCATTCTTTCAGTGAAGTTGCTAACAAATTTTCAATATCGAGGCAAAGAGCACAAATTATAGAAAAAGTGGCAATCAATAAAATGAAAGAATTTATTAAAAAAGTAGAATGATAGAATTATAGTAGAAAATAAATAGACATGGGTTATTTTGTCAATAGGAGTAAAAAAATTAGTTATAAAGTTTGATTTTGATATTTTATCAAGATTAAACTTTTTTATTTTTGATAAAAAGTTTTTTTTCTTGGAATTTATTTCTTAATATGATATAATACTATAATGATTATAGAAGGAATTGAAATATTAGAAACAACAAATTTATCCAATAGGTAGGAAAAAATATGAAAAAAGTTTTCAAATTTCTTTTTAGTAGAATGACAATAACAGCAACAATTATTATTTTACAAGTATTACTTATTATTTATGGGTTATTGTATTTAGATTCACTTTTTATCTGGATGCCAATTATAACAAAAACGATTGAAATAGCATTAATTATTGATTTGGTAAATCGTGATATGCCAGCGGATTTGAAAATGCCATGGCTTGCAGTAATCATGCTTGTGCCAATTGCAGGAATAATCATTTATTTATTATTTTCAAGAAATGTTGTTCGGAAAAAATTTATAAAATTTTATGAAAAATTATTTATTGATTTACAAAGTTCTATAGAAAATTATGAAGTAGAAGATAGTAAATTGGGTGATTACCAAGGACAGTCTAGATATATTTACAATACTTGTAATAGTGGTTTATTTCAGAATACAACAACTAAATATTTTAACTGTGGTGAAAAATTTTTTCCACGCTATATAGAAGATTTAAAAAAAGCTGAACATTTTATTTTTCTTGAATATTTTATTATTGAAAAAGGTTTGATGTTAGATACTATTCTTGAAATCTTAAAAGAAAAAGTTAAAAATGGTGTAGAAGTTAGACTTATGTATGATGATATAGGAACCATTTCTAAAGTTCATACTCATTTTTATAAGGAAATTCGTGCAATGGGAATCAATTGTGTTAAGTTCGGACCATTTTTACCATTTGTTACAGCCGTTCATAATAATCGTGATCACAGAAAAATAACAATCATTGATGGTAAAATAGGATATGTTGGTGGAATCAATTTTGCTGATGAATATATCAATATTGTTGAAAAGTATGGCTATTGGAAAGATTCAACTATTCGTCTTGAAGGTGATGCAGTAAGGCAATTAACAGTTTTTTTCTTACAACTTTTTGATTTGCAAATTAGAAAAGAAGAAGATTATGGAAAATATACCAATATTGAAATAAGCAATTATCAATCTAGTGGGTATGTTCAACCATATTGTGATGGGCCAAATCCTATATTTCCTGATTTAATAGGTGAAAATGTTTATTTAAATATGATTAATCAAGCAAAAAAAAGTATCTATATTGCTACACCATATTTAATTATAGATTCACTAACAAAAAATGCACTTATTATGGCTGCTAAACGTGGAGTAGATGTGAAAATATTTACACCACATATACCTGATAAAAAAATAATTTTTATTTTGACAAGGTCTAATTATAAAGATTTGTTGAAGCAGGGAGTCAAGATATACGAATATAAATTGGGTTTTTTACATACTAAAAATTTTTTAGTTGATGATGAAATTGCAGTAGTAGGAACGATTAATTTGGATTATCGTAGTTTAGTACATCATTATGAATGTGGCATATGGATGTATCATACTGAGTCTATTGCAGAAATCAAAGAAGATTTTGAGGAGATTTTAAAAGAATCAATTAATATAAATCCAAAAGAATTTAAATTAAAGTGGTATGAAATTATAATTTCTAGAATTATAAGTATTTTTTCACCACTAATGTAGGAGGAAAAAATGGATTGGAATAAAGTCTTAGAATTTATATCAAATTTATGGAATAATATCTTCATAAAAGTTTTAGTTAGTACTTTAGTGTTTATTTTATTATGGTGGTTATCTACAATGATAGTAAATAAAACTAAAAAAAGAGCTTTAAAAAGAGGTAAAACTGACAAATTAATTACTATTGTAATTTTTAATTGCATCTTATGGGGAATTAGAATTTTTCTTGTCATTGTTTATGCAAGTGTTGTTGGTATTGATACTGCAGGATTAGCTGCTTTAGTGGCATCGGCAGGTGTAGCAATTGGCCTTGCTATTCAAGGGTCTTTGTCAAATTTAGCAGGTGGAATTGTACTTATCCTTACAAGACCATTCAAATTAGATGATTATATAGAGGCAAGTGGTGTGAGTGGTACTGTTGAAGAGATTAAAATATTTCATACAAATTTGGTTACACCAGATAATAAAGTTATAATGATACCCAATGGAGTTTTAGCTAATGATGTAATTACAAATTATTCTAGAAAAGAACTTCGTAGAGTTGATTTAGAATTTTCCATTTCTTATGATGATAATGTTAATACTGCAATTCATGTTATTGGAGAGGTTTGTTCTTCCCACAAGTTAGTGCTAAAAGATCCTGTACCTTTTGTAAAAGAGAGTGCACAAGCAGCCAGTTCTGTTACTATTGTTGCTAGAGTTTGGGTTAAAAATGAAGATTATTGGACTGTATATTATGACTTAAAAAAAGATATTCATAAGGCACTAGATGATAATAATATTACTATACCATATCAACAAATTGATATTCATACAAAATAATAAAATCTAAACCGATTCAATTCGGTTTAGATTTTTAAATTTTAAGGTTAAATTTAACATTTAGGTTTGGTTTTGTGATATAATAATAAAAAATGATATGACTAAAATAAAATAAGGAGTATAAAAATTATGAGTATAAAAGTAGACATTATTTCAGGATTTTTAGGTGCGGGAAAAACAACTTTAATTAAGCAACTTTTCAAAGCGGGATTTAGTGGCGAAAAAGTTGTATTGATTGAAAATGAATTTGGTGAAATAGGAATTGATGGTACTTTTTTAAAAGAGGCTGGAATTGATATTAAAGAAATCAATTCTGGATGTATTTGTTGTTCGCTTGTCGGTGATTTTTCAAAATCAATGGAAGAAGTAATTAATAAGTTCAATCCTGATAGAATTATTATTGAACCATCAGGTGTTGGAAAACTTTCAGATATCATCAAGGCAGTTGAAAATTTGCAATTAGGTTTAGTTTTAAATATTGTTGCTACTGTTGTTGATGGATCAAAGTGTAAAATTTATATGAAAAATTTTGGTGAATTTTTTAATAATCAAGTTGAAGATGCAAAATCAATAATTATCAGCAAAGTTGAAAATTTAGAGGATGAGAAAATTATAGAGGTTTATAATCTTTTAAAAAATAAAAATCCCCATGCCAATATCATTTTAGCAAATCTACCTCATACTGATGAAAAAAAATTGCTTGAAGTATTAGAAAAAAATGCTCTGATTACGGAACAAATGAAAGAAAATTTAGAACAGGAACATTGTTGCCATCACCATGATGAAGAGCATGAACATTGTTGCCATCACCATGATGAGGAGCATGAATGTTGTTGTCATCACCATGATGAGGAGCATGAACATTGTTGCCAAGACTATGATGAGGAGCATGAACATTGTTGTCAAGACCATGATGAGGAGCATGAACATTGTTGCCATCACCATGATGAAAAGGGGCATCATCATGATGCCGATGAAATATTTGTTTCCTATGGTTTTGAGTCTGTAAGGGCTTATTCTAAAGAAGAACTTACCCATATTTTGGATGCATTGAAGGATGAAAATGTTTGTGGATTGGTTTTAAGGGCTAAAGGTATTTTGAGGGCCAGTGATAATGATAATTGGTATTATTTTGATTATGTTTCTGGTGATTATCAAATTAATGAGGGAAAAGAAGATTTTATTGGAAGATTTGTCGTAATTGGTTCAAAGCTTAATAAGGAAAATATCGAAAAAATTATTTTAATAAAGTAGGTGAAAATTGATGATGGAAATACCAATTTTTATAATCAATGGTTTTTTAGATTCTGGCAAAACAACTTTTATAGTTGATGCAATTGAAAAAGATGGTTTTGCCAAAAAAGGAAGAACTCTTGTCATCCAATGCGAAGAAGGTGAAATAGAAATTTCTCAAGAATTTGTTGATAAATACAATACGACTTTAATTAAAGTAGCAGAACAAGTGGATTTGACACCAGAATATTTCAGTGAATTAGCAACAAGATATTTGCCTGATAGAGTTATTTTAGAAATGAATTGTATGTGGAATATGAATGAAATATATTTTCCTGAAGGATATCGTATGGCACAAGCAATAACCTTTATTGATACGTCTACTTTTGAGGTGTATTATAACAATATGCGTCAAAAATTTAAAGATATGATTGAAGTTTCTGATTTGGTTGTTTTTAATAGATGCAGTGATTTAAATAAAATTACCCCCTATCAAACGGGTTTGAAATTAATGAATAGTAATGCACAGTTTATGATTATGGATGATAACGGAATTACTAAAAAAGCGTTTGAAGATCCCCTTCCATATGATTTGAATCAAGAGGTAATTACAATTAATGATGATGATTATGGAAGATGGTATATTGATACTTTTGAAAATCCAGAAAGGTACAAAGACAGAATTGTTGAATTTAATGCTCTTGTAACAATATCGAAAAAACTACCAAAAGGTAGTTTTATAGCAGGTAGATATGCAATGACTTGTTGTGCTGATGATGTACAATTATATGGACATTTATGTAAAGAATCGTTAGGAGTAAAAATTAAAAATAAATGTTGGGTTCATATTGTTGCAAGAATGACATTTGAATATTCAGATGAATATCAAGAAGAGGAAGGAATATTGTCTCCTATTTCAATAAAAGTCATTCCACCATTAAAAAATCCAATTTTGGATTTAAGATAATAAAATGGATTACATCAAAAATATTGAAAAAAAATGTGCTATTTGTGGCCATCAACATCACTATCAAAAATTGGTAGAGAACAATTCATTTGGAATGCGTGATTTAGATACTAGGCCACCAGGTATGATGCGTTCATTGATGCATTTGATGGTAGAAAAATGTCCTGTCTGTGGTTATGTAAATGAGGATATTAGCAAAAAATTAGATCATTTTCAAGAAAGTGAAATTCTTAATCAAACTTATCAACAAATTCTTCATGATAAAAATCTGAATTTTGCTTTAAAAAAATTTATGCTTATTAGTATGCTTTTAGAAACAAGAGATTATAAAAAAGCGGGAATAAGTTATTTAAGGGCTAGTTGGATGGCTGATGATAGCAAAAATTTTAAAGTAGCGTTACAGATGAGAAGCAAAGCGATAAAGTATTTAGAATTATCGTTGAAAGTAGAAGATGATGAAAATGTTAGACTTATCATTGTTGATTTATATCGAAGAATTTCTATGTTTGATGAAGCGTTTGATTATGCAAAATATTTATATGATAATTTTGGAATGGAAAAATATAAAAAGAATATTTTAAGTTATCAAATGCAACTTTGTCTTGCAAAGGATGATTTAGATCATACAATTTTAGGAAATTATCATTTTAGTAAAGATAATGAAATAAAAGGTGACCTTGATGAACATTTTAGTAAGTAGTTGTTTATTAGGAATGAATTGTAAATATAATGGGAAAAATAATTTCAATGCAAAAGTAAAAGAATTAGAAAACTATCATCATTTCATAGCTGTATGCCCAGAAGTATTAGGAGGATTAGGAGTTCCTAGAATGCCTAGTGAAATTTTAGATAAAAAAGTAATAAATTGTAATAATATTGATGTTACTAAGGAATTTATTTTGGGAGCAAATGAAACTCTTTCGATTGCTATTCGTCATCATTGTCAATTAGCAATTTTGAAAAGTAATAGTCCTTCATGTGGAT
>ENA-OOQP01001137-OOQP01001137.1-human-gut-metagenome-genome-assembly--contig:-NODE-1137-length-9997-cov-2.370549_pt1 | contig 9997 bp, 7 predicted proteins | sample MGYA00241266_ERZ501171 | MGnify/ENA primary metagenome ERZ501171 (study PRJEB25962, sample SAMEA2042501) | human gut metagenome | biome: human gut; feature: human-associated habitat; material: faeces...
TCATAGTTTATCTTCTCATATCTGTAAACTGCGAGCATCATCTGTTTTTGAAATTTTGCCTTGATCTCACCGTCTCCGATGAGGTCATTTTTGATCAGCGCATCGCCGACAAGATGGGCAAGGTCATGGGATTTTGAGAGTTTGTACAGCTTGACAAGTTCTTCGTCTGTGAGTGTATACTGCGACTTGTCGATTTCCTTGCCGCAGACTTCACTTGCAATCAAATCCATCATCGCGTGGATTATCTTCTCCATGCCTGCCCTCCTTTTTGGTTATACTTTTTCTCCGAAGGTATCGGGATGCTCCGGGTCAAACTGCTCGTTTGCCCACATGACGGTGACAAGGTCTTCGGTATCGGACAGGTTGATTATATTGTGCGTATAGCCCGGGAGCATATGCACCGCCTCTATCTTCTCTCCGCTTACCTCAAAGCGAAGCACCTCGTCTGTTCCGATCTTGCGTTCTTCAATGAGCCCATGCCCTGACACGACGATGAAGAATTCCCATTTTGAATTGTGCCAGTGCTGGCCCTTGGTAATTCCCGGCTTTGAGATATTCACGCTGACCTGACCGCATTTCTCGGTCTTTAGCAGTTCCGTGAAGCTCCCGCGGGCATCCACATTCATTTTCAGCGGGAAAGCCACCTTCTCTTTCGGAAGATAAGAAAGATACATCGAATACAGTTTCTTCTCAAAGCTGCCGTTCGGGATCTCAGGTATCACGAGTGTTTTCGGCTGGTCGTGAAACTTATGCAGGCATTCGACTATATAGCCGAGTGTCGCCTTGTGCGTCACAGGTGCGGCACAGTATCTGCCGTTTTCGGTGAGAACCGTGCTTACGCCGTCAAATTCGCAGTGGTGTTCTTTGCCTTCCAGCGCATCAAACATCTCTTCCACAAGGTCGTCGATAAAGAGCATTTCCAGCTCGACCGACGGGTCATTGACCGTAATCGGCAGGTCGTTTGCAATATTATTACAGAATGTGCCGACGGCGCTGTTGTAGTTCGGTTTCACCCACTTGCCGACAAGATTCGGGAAGCGGTAAACCAGCACCTTCGCTCCGGTTTCCTCTGCATAGGAGAAGAACAAATCCTCCCCGGCTCTCTTGGAGAGTCCGTATTCCGATGTGCCGAATCGTCCCGCAAGCGTCGCCTGAATCGAGGATGAGAGCATGACGGGGCATGTATTATGATGCTTTTTCAGCGTGTCAAGCAGAGTTGAGGCAAAGCCAAAATTCCCCGCCTTGAATTCGGCAGGGTCTTTCGGGCGGTTAACTCCCGCGAGGTTGAATACGAAATCCGCTTTTGCGCAGTATTCGTCCAGCTCCTCTGCGGTGCTGTCTATATCGTATTCGTAGATTTCGTCAATCTGTATATTCGGACGCGTGCGGTTCTTGCTGTCGCGGATGTTCTTCAGATTCTCCGTGAGATTTCGCCCGACAAAGCCCTTAGCGCCTGTAATCAGTATGTTCATGTGTCTTTTCTCCACACCATTTTGTTGACCACACCCGTGTACGACTGAATAATCTTGACTACCTTTGATGAGACATTCTCCTCTATATAGTCCGGTACGGGAATGCCGTAGTCGCCGTTTTTATTCATCTCGACAGCCGTATCGACCGACTGAAGCAGTCCTTTTTCATCGATACCGGAAAGGATAAAGCAAGCCTTGTCCAGAGCTTCGGGACGTTCGGTGGAAGTGCGGATGCAAACTGCCGGAAACGGATGACCGATGGAAGTGAAGAAGCTACTCTCCTCGGGAAGTGTCCCGCTGTCCGAAACGACGCAGAAAGCGTTCATCTGCAGGCAGTTGTAGTCATGAAAACCAAGCGGCTCGTGTTGAATAACTCGTTTGTCAAGTTTAAATCCGCTTGACTCCAGTCTCTTGCGGCTTCTCGGATGGCAGGAATAGAGGATGGGCATATCGTATTTCTCCGCCATTTTGTTAATCGCCGTGAAAAGGCTTGTGAAATTCTTTTCCGTGTCGATATTTTCCTCGCGGTGAGCGGAAAGAAGAATATACTTTCCTTTTTCCAAACCGAGGCGAGTGTGAATGTCGCTTGCCTCGATTTCAGCGAGATTGTTACAAAGCACCTCTGCCATAGGGGAACCTGTAACATAGGTGCGCTCTTTGGGCAGTCCGCAATCGGCAAGATAGCGGCGTGCGTGTTCCGAATATGCCATATTGACGTCGGAAATGATGTCAACAATCCGGCGGTTTGTCTCCTCCGGCAGGCACTCATCCTTGCAGCGGTTTCCGGCTTCCATATGGAAGATCGGAATGTGCAGACGTTTGGCGCCGATGACAGAAAGGCAGCTGTTCGTATCACCGAGAACAAGCACGGCATCCGGCTTGATTTCCGCCATGAGCGTATAGGATTTTGCGATAATATTGCCACAGGTCTCGCCGAGATTTGAGCCGACTGCGTCAAGATAAACCTCAGGATCGGCGAGCTTCAGGTCTTTGAAGAACACGCCGTTGAGATTGTAGTCGTAGTTCTGCCCCGTGTGGGCGAGAATCACATCAAAATATCTGCGACACTTGGTAATCACCGCGGCAAGGCGGATGATCTCCGGTCGTGTGCCGACGATAATCAGCAGCTTTAATTTGCCGTTTTCCTGCCACTTCACTTGTTCAAACATTTATTTTCCCACCTTTGCAAGCTCGTCCTGTATATACGCAAGCGAAGCTATCTTCGCCTTCGTTTCTTCGACATTCAGGATGCGTGTATTGTTGGAATTGAATTCGGTGAGGGTGTTTCTCTTTTCGTCACCCTCTTTGAAGTACTTGTCGTAGTTCAGTCCGCGATTGTCGGCAGGAACGCGATAGAAATTGCCCATATCGATGGCTTTCGCGCATTCCTCATTGGTGAGCAGAGTTTCGTACATCTTCTCGCCATGGCGGATACCGATGACCTTGATGTCCTCTTTCTTGCCGCCGAACAGCTCACAGACAGCCTGTGCCTGTGTTCCTATCGTGCAGGCAGGAGCTTTCTGGATAAGCAAGTCGCCGTTCTCGCCATGTTCAAAGGCAAAGAGAACGAGGTCTACCGCTTCTTCAAGCGACATGATGAAACGAGTCATGGAGGGCTCTGTGATGGTGATTGGATTGCCATTCTTTATCTGGTCGATCCACAGCGGAATAACCGAGCCGCGCGAACACATTACATTGCCATAGCGGGTGCAACAGATTTTTGTCTTGCCCGAATTGCGCGATTTTGCGACGGCAACCTTTTCTTCGATTGCTTTGGTGATACCCATTGCATTGATCGGATAAGCCGCCTTGTCTGTCGAAAGGCAGATGACGCATTCCACGCCGGCCTCAATCGCGGCAGTCAGCACGTTATCCGTACCGATGACGTTGGTTCGCACGGCTTCCATCGGAAAAAATTCGCAGGACGGTACCTGCTTCAGCGCCGCTGCGTGGAAGATGTAGTCCACGCCGTGCATCGCGCTGCGGCAAGACTCCAGAGAGCGCACATCTCCTATGTAAAATTTAATTTTATCTGCCACCTCCGGCATCTTTGCCTGAAATTCGTGGCGCATATCATCCTGCTTCTTCTCATCGCGGGAGAAGATACGGATTTCCCCGATGTCTGTACGCAGGAAACGGTTAAGTACGGCGTTGCCGAACGACCCGGTTCCGCCTGTTATAAGTAAAGTTTTATTTGTGAATAGACTATTTGACATTTTATTTGTTCCTCCTGGGCTTAAACTTTCTCAAAACAGACAATACCATATTTTTTTCATAAGTATTCATACCAAACATCAGGATACATACGGCATATACCAAACAAATAATCGCCACTTCGAGAAGCAGAGAAATCCACCCGCCGTTTTTCAAAAAGTGTCTGGCAACGAACCCAACCGCAGTAGCAACCGCGATGCAAGGCAATATCCCTTTAGTAAGCCCTTTGTAATAGTATCCCAAATTCATTTTAAGCTTTTTTCTAAAAATGACATTCATAACTACAACGTCTCCAAGAACAAGCGAAATAAAAGTACCGATTGTCGCACCTATCAGCGGTTGCCACTTAATCAGCACAACGGTCAACAATATATTCAGCAAAACAATTATGCCTTTTAGAATCGCCTGTTCTTTGTGTTGATTCATTGCCCAAAGTATTTGAGTGCCTATAGATTCTGTTAAAATAAACATATACGCCGTCATTAATATGACCGCAACAAAATATGCGTTTGAATTATCAGCCCCGGCCCAAAGGGTAATGAATTGCTGCCCGCATGCAAGAAACCCGCCCCAAATCAATCCAAGGACAATAAGAATAATTCTACCAATACGAATCATCTCGTCAGTTAGTGTTTTAGAGTCAACTCCGCTTTCGACCATCTTTACGATTCCAGGCATCAGAACACCGGTAAATGCTGTCCCCATCGATTGAAAATATTGCGTTACCTGCGTGCCTACACTATAAACCGCTAATATTGCTGCTGATGATGCTACCAGCGAGCCAATTAAAATTTGATCGACCGTGGCATTCAATTGTGTCGCAATCATCTGAATTAAAATCATCGAGGAATAGAGTATGATTTCTTTCACAAAAGAAATTTCTATTCCCTTGAATTTTGGACGAAGTTTGAGCCGGAACAGCACATAAATGATAAAAAATCCTCTGCATACTACCGTCATAAGTAAATTTACCATAACAATTCCGACACTGCCGAACCCGCCCTTAAGCATGACAACCGTCAATGCCATGCGAACGATTATCTGAATGATTGGAACCCCTTTAGATACCGTAAATCGTTCATATGCGATAATTACATTGTTATAGGCCGCCGTGCCGAGTGTCACAGCGGCATTGATCATAGTGATAAACAGTAATTCTTGTCCTAATTTAATCTCGCTTGCGGTCAATCCTTTTGCAAATGCTTTTGGAAACACCGCAATAAGCACAACACCTGCTATAAGCGCAACAAGTGCGATTACCGTATAATATATCGTTGCAACACCGAGAAATTTCTGTGATTGCTCTTTTTCACCGCTTGCTCTGAATTTAGCAATATATCTTGTTATAGCATTACCGACGCCAAGATCAAGCAGAAGCAAATATGCAACTACAGATGCCGACAACTTGTATACACCGTATTCCGCCTGACCAAGAGTTCTGATGATAAACGGCGTGAGCAAAAGCGTTGACAGCACCTCAAATATCATCATTACATAGGACAATATAACTCCTATTTTTCGATTCATTTTTATTTCTCCATCAGATTTGCAATATCACAGCAAAACTCTGCATCGAGTCCCGAAACTATCTCCCGACCATCGTAATCATCCTGGACATTTACCGCCATAATCGCCTTAGCTATCTCTTCCGGTGTTTGCTTGTCATAATAATACATATATTTTCCGATTGCCGAACCCTCAATTGCCGGAATTCGAATGCTGACCACACGCAAACCGTTTGACATATATGACAGAATCTTCGAGGGGAATGATGTTGCATTGAACGCCGCATCCGGATTCTGCGTGCTGAGCCCAATATCGCAACTCTGAATAAAACGAATATACTCCTCGCCGGAAAGCAAGCCGTCATATGTAACAGTCGCAATTGATTTTTTTGAAATTTCGGAAGTCAAATCCTTCATGGCTTTTGTTTCAGCATCATTTCCAAAGCCCAAAATATGAATGTGATAATCGGAGGGAAGAAATTTAGCGGCGGCAACGGCAGCCGCTGCCCCGCCCTTCCTCGGGTCAAACGTTCCTGCATAGACGCAGTGAATTTTATCTTTATCATCAAATATTTTTTCTTCAACAAGCTTTTGCGTAGTGTTATATGTACCGTTGCACACCACATATGGCTTGTTACCACTGTTTATCTCCCTATTCAGAAGTTCTGTTGAAAAGATATATGATGAGGCGGCAGAAAACATAAAGTCCTCTTTTTCTCTATTCTGCTTTTTCTTTTTCGCCATAACATCGGAATAAATTTCTTCTACTTCAAGGATAAAAGGCTTTTTGTGTTTTTTTAAATATTTTATGACACTATACATTCCAAGCGAATGGTATATGAGAATTTTACAGTCCGTTCCAAGACATTCTTTTTTTATTAGTCTGTTTATTCTGCGTTTTATAAATATTCTCGTAAAAAAACGCAATGACCTGAATTTTGAAGTCAAGCTCGGAACAAAGTGCACCATCGTACCGTTTTTTTCTATTGCGTAGTCTTCATCGTATTTCAAAATGCTTTCACATTTTTCAACGCCGCATTTTGAAATTACTTTTACATTGCATCCCTCTCTCATTAAAACCGACACAATATAATCTATTTTTGTATCAGCAGATGGGGCGGCTTTACGATGCTTGCTTTCGTCAGGGTCACTATAATATGCAATATATTTTAATTCACTCATCTATTTCACCGTATAATTTCAAGTATTCGCGATATTTTTTCTGTATATTAAAGTTTTTCGCATATTTAATGCAATCACCTGTGCTGAACGGCTTGTCTTCACAAATCCGAATGATCTCTTTTTCCATAGCATCAATATCATCGCACGGGACAACGCTACCACAGGTTTCGTCATAGCACTCGGGAGAACCGCCTGCATCAAAAGTAACTCCGGGAGTTCCGCAAGCCAATGCCTCAACATTGACAAGCCCAAATACTTCTTCTCTTGTCGGATTAGCAAATACATCCGCTGCCGTGTATATCTCTGCAAGCTCTCTTTGATTTTGCGTCCGATGAATAGAGATAATATTGCTCGGCAACTGGTTGTCGATTTTTTCATCTGTACCGACCAAAATTATCTGATATTTCTCTTTGTCAAGTCTTTTGGAAAGCTCAATGAACACATCAAGTCCCTTGCGCACTCCCCAGCCGAATGCAACGCCGAGAACAATATACTTATCGTTGGGTATGCCGTGTTTTGCTCGAAAATCCGATGGAGTAGGCTTGAATATTCCAAGATCTATGCCGTTATTTATTACTTTTACGGGATAATTTTTGAAAAACGACTGCTTTACAAGGTCGGCAAGCCACTGTGACGGCGTTACTATTGTTAAATCGAGTCCTTCCGATGCCTTTTTCTTTTTGTTGTAAAGTTCGCGACTTCTGTCAAAAAAGAAGGTATACTCTCTATACCTGTGGCAATCGTGGCATCCGTCTTTCCATTTGTCGCATTTGTCCATGGAAAAATGCGGGCAATATGCAGTAAAAGCCCAGCAATCGTGAAAAGTCCAAAAAATTTTTATGTGATGCGCTCTCAGATAGTCGAGAAGCATTTCCAGATTGCAATTGTGACCGTGAAGATTATGAAGATGAACCACATCAGGCTCTATCTCGTCCAGTTTTTTCAGCATTCTTTTAGTTATTCGCTTTGAATTAAAACCATAGAACCCAACCAAATAGGAACGAAGTGCTTGAACTTTTATCTCTTTAGAATCACCGCAGTGGATTCCAAGAGGATAATCGCTTTTTTTTCCGCTGTATATAATATAATTTTCTATATTTTTATCCGTGAGTAATCTGCTGATATCTACGCATATTTTTCCTGTACTACCGCTGCCGCAAGTAGCATTTATCTGAACAATTTTCATTGTAGCTCCAATCAATCAAATCAGCCGGACGAATCCGTCCGTTGCCCACCGCACGCCACATTGAGGCTTTGATTCTGTGCGGTTCCACACCCCTTTGAGGTGCATGACAAATCTTCCATACACATATGGTCATGTTTTTGAATTATATTTTCCAAAACGGTGTGTACGGAAAAGCATGCAAAAGATTTGCCCCGAAATAAGCTTCTTTGAAAAACCACGCAATAAAGAAAATCACAAAAACACACTCCGACAACTTTGCAGTTTTTTTGTTTTCTGCTTTCGCCCCATCTATAACTTTAGGAATCAATATTGGAATAAAAATTAGATAGTAGTAGTTTAACCTCATTGCGACATTATTGACCAAAGCAAGACATTGAATCATAAGAGACAAAAGCAATAAATTGCGAAGCGGTATGATCTCGGTGCTGTCATCTGGAATAAGGAAAGCATAGAAAAGGAGCATCAACAGCAAAACGAGGTATTTATATGAATACGTATTTGAAATCGTATATCTGCTCTCATATCTATCACTGACGCTCAGCAAAAATTCAAATATTTTATCGTTGAGAACCAAGCAGATTACAAACAGAATGAGAACCACCACCATGTATTTTCTTGATAATTTAATATGCATTAGTGGATACATAAGCAATAGTATTATTGCAGACTGATGGAACAGGAACGCTAAAAAAACAAACAGTAAGAATAAGAGAAATCTGTTTTTTTTACAGCAAAAATAACAAATGGCGCCTATACCCATTGCAATTGACTGTCTTAGACCCGAAAAAAACATTGTAAACGGAGCAATGCCGACAAATAGTGAAATCGAAACTAAGCTATGCTCCGATTCCTTGACGTATAAAAACATAATTGGGAGAATCGATGCTATGGCAGAAGCAGCAAGAAAAAACTGAAAATCATCACAAAGACTTTTGCATACTGCCATATATAGGTCAAATCCCGGCTCGATCAATGAAAAATCTAACAACGATTTCAATGGCGGCATTTTCATTGTTTCAAACTTAATCCGGTATACTGTTAAATCTATCCCACAGGTTACTGACCTTAACGACAGCATGATAATGAATATAGAGAAAAAAACAAATAGTGGAATTTTATTGTTTATTCGCATCCTATTTTTGCTATAAGCAAAGCCACAAAGCACCGTAGGAATGCCTAATAGTAAGTAAAATGGAATCATAAATAATCCTTTTCAGCTATTTTTCGGTGTTAATTTGCAAGAGTAACAGCAAAAAATCAGTCAATCTCAGCAAACAGTCTAAGCACCGTGTATTAAGCTATATTTCTGTTCGAGTTGATTGCTTTTGGTCAATTTAGCCAATTATAAAATTGTTGCCCGCCGTGCGCCGCGTGGAGGCATTGACATGCACAGCATCTCCCCCTGTAACAGGGGGATTTGTTCATATGAAAATTAGTATGGTGGGAATTTTGCTGGTTAATCGCCCAAATATATTGCACGGAGCGAATCAATCTGTTCTTGCGTAATACCACAATCTTTGAGATAAGCCTCTGCTTTATCTTTTAGCGTCTTTCCGGTATATCCGTTATTTATACCGTAATATACCTTTAAGATACTCCCACCATTAGCACCGACGCTAAGCATATATTCATTGCACAAACGATTCAGTGGTACGCCAAGAACCATCTCCAGGATAAAGCAAACAGTTCCGGTACGATCAATTCCATGTGTGCAGTGTAAATATATGGGGTAGTTGTCTGGGTTGGCGAGATCTGTGAATACTTCTTTAACTTTTGCCTTGCCTTCTTCGGTAAACACCTGATCATACATCGCCATATTGTAAGTCTTGTGCACTACAGCGTCGCCAAACAACGGAAGTCCTATAACGGTCGGGCTTCGCAAATCCATATCAAATTTGATATTAAACTCATTTTTGAGTCGTTCAATACCGATTTGCAATATATTCTTTGGATAATAGTAGTTTGCATTATCCAGTTCTCCGCCACGAATAAGAAGTCCGGATTTTATATCCTTCCCATCTTCCGTCTTCAAATACCAAATGTCGCCGATATCTCTGCCATTAGGGAGACCTTCGTAATAACCAATCATTTTTCCTTCATTATCAAAATCATAGTACCAGCGCCTCAAATCGGTTCCTTCGAGAAACTCTCCTAAAACATCGATATACTTGTTTCTGGCATATTTATTTTCATCATATATGAAGTAATAGCTGCCTTCAAACTTGATTATTTGATAAGCTTTTTGCCTTATACCATTTAAGTAAAAATATCCATCGGCATCTGGTCCGTTTTTAATAACCATCTTTCCTGTTACATCAAAATAATATAAGCCAACCGGAAGCGCTGTTTCGGTCAAATACTCTGCTCCGAGATAAATCGTACGGTCTTTCGCATACTTATGAGCATCGTTGATGAAGTAGTAGTTGCCATTGTATTCG
>ENA-OOQP01001143-OOQP01001143.1-human-gut-metagenome-genome-assembly--contig:-NODE-1143-length-9945-cov-1.463701_pt1 | contig 9945 bp, 9 predicted proteins | sample MGYA00241266_ERZ501171 | MGnify/ENA primary metagenome ERZ501171 (study PRJEB25962, sample SAMEA2042501) | human gut metagenome | biome: human gut; feature: human-associated habitat; material: faeces...
TTGCCCAGTTTGGGTATTGGCAAGGGCTCTTTTTTATGTTTTTGAAGTAAGCTGATATTTTGAATAACGACCATGAGTCACAATTTTCAAATCACCGCTTGCAGCCAGTTTTTTCAATAAATAGCCAGCTTGATTTGCAGATATTCTTAGCTTCTCCATTACATCCTTCTTTGTGATATACTCATTCTCCATCGCTATTTTAAGGACAAGTGAAGTCTGGCTGTTTGTCATCTTGTCGAAGCAAGCAAGCATAAAATGAGCCAATTCTTCAATCACAGGAATGGTAACAGAGTTCCCAAATTGCTTGTATTTTTGACCATCTGTCATTCCTTCTGGAAAACTAAAAGTATCAACGCCGTCTTTCATGAAGGCATACCCGATAAATCCTTGTAGCCGCCCCCATTCGGTAGGAGTCATAACACGAATCCCCTCATGGTTTAACTCGGTTTTTTTAGAAGGAATCATTGTTCCTCCAACGCCTTCTTTCGGTTGGTAGATCAGATTTCGTTCCTTACCAGAACCTCCGGTAGCAAGGATCGTATTAGCAACGGGATGTTCCTCATCCTTTGTATTGACAACGCAATAACCAAACCCGTATCCTTTTTGAGATTGTCTTTCCTTGTGTCTCTTCAAAGTTTCCCAGTAGCCGGATGCCATGTAGTAGTGGATATCAACATCTGGCTCTAAGATTTGATGAACATCTTCGAATATAGTTTTGCTCCCAGATGTTGGAAGCCCCTCGGTTAATACCTTTACAGCCTCACCGTAGCGCTTTTTACTGAAAGCCATTATGAAAACACGAGGACGATTCTGAGGAACACCAAAATAACGAGAGTTTCTGATAAATGACTTGGGCGTATAAACATAGTTCCCGTCATCATCAAGCGTAACGCCAATTACTCTGTACTCAAGTTCATCTTCAAGAGTTTCGATAATGGTGCGAATTGTCTGTCCTTTGTCATGCGATACAAGGTTCTCAACATTTTCCAAAAGAATCGCTCTCGGATTAGTGCGTGAGATTATATCAGCAATATCAAAGAAGATGGTTCCGCGAGTCTTATCTCTAAAGCCCAACTGCTTGCCGACTCTGCTGAAAGTTTGGCATGGAAATCCTGCCAAAAGAACATCATAGTCAGTTTGAGCAACTTTGTCTTTGAACTCGTCGGAAGTCAAATCATTTAATGGATTTTCTCCATACAAATGCTCATATGTTTTTGCTGCGCTTGGATCGATTTCGGCTGAAAGGACATTTTCGAATTTTCCTGTCAACTCAAAACCACGACGAATACCGCCAATGCCAGCGCATAAGTCTATAGTCTTGTATATCATGTTTCATCGCTCACTTGTCTAATTATTAAGTTGATAGCATCCAAACCATCAAGAGAAACGGTGTAAGTGATGCTCCGAACACCTTTAGGCAAATGCCCGCCAACAAATGATTCATCTTTGATGGCAGGAAACGAATCGTCCACTTTATACTCCAACATTGCGTGTAGTATATATTGCCTATTTCTCGCGGATTTGCCTTTTTCAAATCCAAGGGATTCCAGTTTATCGTTTAGTGCTACGGTGCTATAACCTAAGCTGGCTAAATCGCTGACCAAACTATTGATACTATCTCCTGATTGAGCAGCTTCAAACTGGCAGAGAACCAAAAATAAAGGAAATCCGTTTGGGGGATCAAGTTGAAAATGATTACTTAATGTAATTTCTCGTTTGTTCCTTGCAGTCGTGGATTTAACTTCATAAAATTTCCCGTCACAATCTATGTCGTATGTAGCTCCTGCCGGTCCGTTCCATTCTGCGTGTTCGCCATGTGTTGCAAGGTATCGAAGCGTAAGCAGTTCTCCGAGCAAATCATATACTCGTTCATCCACATTTCTGTTTCCGAGAAGCTCTTTCCATTGCATCCACCATGTTGTAGGAGAAGAAAGAATCTCCTTTCGAAATTCGCCGTTTATTCCAGGATTAAGAAGCTCGGAGCAAAGAGAGGAAAACGGTATTTTGATATCCTCGGAGCGAGCCATAAGCAATAGCGCATAACGAGTTTTTGATCCATCGAGGGTAATTGTGTCGGTATAAAGATGCGCACCAGCAAACTTTTCCGAAACAACCATGTCTTGAGGAACAGGTAAAGCTACACCATATGAATTTCCTGTCTTGATAGTCCAGCCCTCATATCCGCAGTTAGTGATGCTCCGAATGACCGAAGCATAACCGGTTGCAGTAGCAGCCCATCCGTCCCTGATTTCCTTAGCCAGCATTCTCCTCACCTCCTACAATGTTGAGCTGAGCAAATAACTGTTCGACATAACCGGGTTCTGCGTTCTGAGTAAGTGCCGGCTCAACCGTTGTACAATTCACTCGATTTTGAGTAGCAATCTTGTTGAAAAGATTACTGGACTTTTTTTCTACGCCAGAATAGGCTTTAATTAACTCTCTATAGAGATTCAAACGATAACCTTTTCCGGTTCGTTCAATAAAGTCGCTGATAGTATCCGTTCCGAGGTCTTTAAGGACTTCTCTTGTTGCTTTCTCAGACCCTTGCCATGATAGATGAATGTACCACCATAGTGTTTTAAGCCATATGCGACGCGTGTGGGCATAGAATCGTTTGGGATTTATCTTTTGGCCCTCTTCCACATCTTTTTTGCTTGGAGGATATCGCAAATGCGTAATATCCGGGAAGACAACACATGATAGATAGCGCCAAACATCATCATCGTTTGCCAGTACATTAGTAAATCCGTTTGCGACTGAAAGCTCGTTATAAAGGCACAATCCGATATTAACATCTATAGCATATCCACCATTAGGTTTTGATTCCTGATAAACAGCTATAACCTTGCGTCTTAAGTCGGAATATGCAGGATCAAAATCGTCCACACTGTATTTTTGCCATTTTGCTTCAAGATCAAGGAATGCAGCTTCTGGCAGGGCATCAATATCATCAGCAAAGTTTTTGGCTTGCGCTTTAGTCAGCTTCTTGTAATTCATTCTGATTGCCCTCCTTTCAACATTCTCTCGATATTGATGCGAATAGTCTTTTGAAGCAGATCAATGCTTTCTGGTTTCAATGCAGGATCACAGCTTGTGTAGAAGTAATACATAGCCTGTGAAATGCTTCCTACCTCCAAATTGTTTCCATCTAAAGTAGGTACGAGATATCCCATTTCTTCAATCTTCTTGATAATCATAAGATACGCGGTAGAAACGATTTCTACAAGAATATCTACATTTTTGATTGTGTCGCCCACTTTCGGACAGAAGGAATAGTGCGAGTTTAGATACAAGCACACATAATCCTCGTTGAAGGGGTCTTGTGTGGGATCATCCCATTGATTAAGTTCCAGCCACCAAAGCGGCATGTTGGGATCTTTGACTTCCTTGATTGGGAAATCCATGTAGAGGCTGTCAAAGTCTAATGCAATGCTGTCAATAGTGCCAATAGTAACACCGGCTTCATTGATCAGATGTTCTTCTCCGGGATGTACATTTTCGGCTTCTTTCTGAACGTATAGAACTGTATCGAGTACAAGGTCACCCTTGATTTCTCCCGGCAAAAACTCGTGTTTGAAATTACAGACTAGACTTTCTCCTTTATTCACTATGGATTCGGGCTTGATATAACCCATTTGGGTAAGAGTCTTGTTATTCCAAATTATGCAGATTCCCAAAGATGCCTCACTACAAAGCAGTCCATTTTTTCCATACAGATATGACGGCGATTCGATTGTCTACATATCCTTAGACCATCATTTTCGATTTTCCACGATTCAAGACTATCTTCCAATTTTACTGTGTTCTTTCCTCGTGGGCGTAGACTTCTGTATGATCCTTCGATGAGGTAACTGAAATCGTATTTGTCGCAGACACAGCCGCACTTATCGAGCAGTTCTTCTGTTAATGTGGGGTAAAACGACAAGCTGTCCATTTCAGATCACCTCAATTCTTTGTGATTTTTTTGGTCTCTTTTATTGAGCAACGGTATTTTCTGTTAGCGGTTTTGATTACCAACTTACCGCTGACAATAGCATTAGTAATCGTGTTTTCGATTTCGAAACCGCACACGCCTTCGTTCTCATCACTTGCAACGATGCGTACTCTTGTAAAATCAGATTTTGCTTCTCTGTGATCCGTATCACAATCAGCATCCAGTAGAAGTTCCTTGCCAGAGTTTTGCGCAAGCGTTTTGCACTCCCATATAGCTTCTACAGTAATCGGGAAGTCTGTTCCGATGTTCTGTTGCCAAGCACTTGAATCCATCAATCCAGTCTCTGATTCAACAAAAATACCGATTAACGCTTTTTTCTTTGCGTTTGAGAACTTGACGGAAAAATCAATAATTATGGAGTCGTCAACATATGTTTTATTGCCGAGTATAAACTCCAAGTTGTCTAGAGCACCACCTCCGGAACCGCCACCCCCTGAACCGCCGCCTTTTGGCTTTTTGCCAAAGTTTGCGGTTGGGAGTAATCTCTTACCGAGTTTGCCGGAGAGCTTGCTGGTAGTTCCCTCTACCGGACCTTCGCTGCTACCTTTGAGTGCTGCATTTACTTTAATACTCACCTGATTCTTAATATTGGAGATCAGGGTGAAAGAAGAAGGATCTGTCCAATCCATGTGATCAGACTTCTCACTTTTTCTTAAATATTCACCAAATGGTTTACCAGCGAAATCTCCTGCGGATGGTTCATTTTTAAGAGTAATCTGACAGTTGGGAACAAAGAAAACCAAAATGTACTCATCATCGTTTTCCGGCTTGATTAGTCCCTTTGCCCAGTTGCCATCAATCTTGTAGTCAAGAATCATGCCTGGAGTTCGAGCGAACATTACAATGGGATCGTTCAAGGAAGTTTTATTAAATAACCTAAGATAAGTATATGGTTTTATTGACGCTCCGCTTATTCCCATTTCATCCTTTGTGACACGGACGTACGCTGCGTGTCCAGCTTTACCGCCGACAAGTTTCTGCGACGGAATTGCTACGGATTTTATGAATGGGAATATCTTCGATTTATACGTATTCCCATTATCATGATTCGCGCTTAAAGCAGTAGTGTATAGTTCCTGAATCAGTCTGAATAATGGACGCATATTCGAATCGGTAATTGGTTTTCCGTTTACACGAATAGCAAGCCACTTCTGCGTCGAGTAGTCCTTAATGGCTTTGTTATAGACTCTTGGTGCATACCATTTCTGGACTGCAAGCTCTATATACTGAGCAATATCGTCCTTGAAGGTACACATAGCAATTTCTTCTGCTGTGACTCCACAATTATCCGGGAAAATACCATGCAGCAAGCGTTCTTTATCAATGTACGGAATGATAATCGAAGTGCCTGTTTGTGTTGGCGAGAACTTTTTTACAGAAAAAACATCCAAAACCTTTTGAATTTCTGTTTCATCGGTAAGAGGTAATAGTTCCTCATCCGATCCCGGCAACTTTTTACCCCACCAAGCTCGACCAACAGCATTTTCAATTACTTCTTTCAGAATGGCATCTTCATCAGTTTCGTTTTCAATGAGAGATATGATCAAACGCGATTTCATTACATCGTCTTCTTTGATCTGCGTGTAAAAAATAACTAAGCCGATGCCAACACGATAATAAACGCTCTTTCCGTAACCCCAGCTGCCACCTGCTTCACCGGCACTTGAGTTTGTCTGTTCCTTACCTGTGTCAAAGACCAACTTGAAATAATTCCCGTGATCATTGGGATCTAAATCTTTTTGAAGAATAGGTCCGGTCAAACCAGAAGTTTTATAATCTCTGATCTCGAGATAATCTGCGGTAGCAGTAGCATAGCGTCGATTTAGAATATGTCCAATATCTGGAAGCAACGCATTAAACGCTTCGGATGAGAAACTTCCTTGTGTGAAATTGATGTTGCAGGAGTCCTCCGGCTGATTGATAGCAGCATCTGAACTATTCTGAATTGCTTCACGCACAAGCAAATCAAGCTCTGGAATATTATCATTCTGAAGAGCTTTCAGCGCGCCACTTCCGTATGACACACCTATTTTCATCGGCAGTATAAGGCTTTGAAACATGGGCAGCCTCCTTAATACTTATATCATTATTCGCAAAGACTTCGCGTGTGTTTCTCCGATACTGTCACCGGAGACGATAATGCTGATACCGATAATGTCATCTATCGCATTCATCTTCAAACGATTCTTTGTCTTAGGTTCGCCTCCGTCTTTCTTGATCCGGTAGATCAGGAGAAGGGGCTTGTCTTGAAGGCCAAAGTCACAACGCTTTGAGATTATGTTCTTACCATTCTTGCGTGTTTTTTTGAATTCTTCCAACTGTTCTGGCGTAAGTTCACTTTCGTTCACATCACACACAGCGTCTCGACCGGAACGCAAAGAGCCTATGTCAATGTGTTCTTCACTCTCAACTTTCTTTCGTGTACGCTCAATCATACCCACATATAATCCGTCACCCACAGACCAGAGATTGTCCTGATTGTCTCCGTCGATTACAGCAACATTCCATTTGGTGAACTTACCTTCGCTGTTCATCTGCGACATCCATTCAAAGAAATAACGAAGATTGTTTTTTAGGGATGTAGAGTAGTCTGAGATTTCGAAAGCAGACAAATAGCGGCTAAGCACATCTTCATAGGAGATGCTATCCCAGACAAAAGCCTTAGCAGCAGTCGAGGATCTAGGTTGTTTCATCGCATCGAGGAATGCAATAAACTGGTCAGTTAGTGCAAGGTTGTGAATTAGACTGTCATCGTTAGTGAAATCGGTTGTCTCATAGCTATCACCACAGAAATCAAAATCCGCGTATTCAGCCATTTGAGATTTCTTTTTCGCTGTAATCCTGAACTTTGCGATTTCGGGAGTATTTCTTATTCTAGGCCCAAACTTGGAAGGAGAGATGCCTCGTTCCATAAACATCTCAACCTCATGCTTTAGATCCATGTCGATCTTGGCAAGTGCCTTGAATTTTCTCAGTGCATCGTCGGTAATCCAAATTCTCTGAAGGAGTTCGTAGCCTTTGCGATAGCCAAACCATCGAGCCATCTGCATCAATGTGTCAGCTTGATTCGATGTGCGGGAGAAAAATGTACATACCAAACCATCAATAGTAAGCCCCCGAGAGAGTGTATTGCCTCCAATTACCAAAAACGCCGGAGCCTTTTCCATTGATTTGAGTTGCTCGTCGGTAGGATAGACGATACGAAGATATGTACCTTCTTCGGCTTCCCTGTTTGCGGAGCAGTTATCCACACAAAGGTGCAGTCCGCTGGTATATTCAAGTGATTTATCTTCACCCAAAAGAATATTTGTAATGCCAGACAAGAGATCATTCAACTCACCAAGAAGTTCCTCAAAAGTAGGCATATCATCACGGACCGAAGACAAGAGACCGTAGTCTGGATTTGCTTCTTGTAAATCTGCTTTGGTGATTGTGTGCGCTTCTTTGGTATAAACCTCACGACAATAGTCAATTACCTTTGATTTGTCAGCAAGCCAATTTTGTATTTCATCATAAATTACAAAATGCTCTTTTTGAATTGATGATGTGTGTACAAGCATACTGATGCTCTTTTTGTGACCTCGCACTCTAAGTACGGAAGTAGCGCAAAGGAACCAACTGATTGCTTGCTTCATGCTGTCAGGCAATCCCGTTTTCTTTTTCTTCTGGATCTCCTTAAGAAGTTTGTTCTCCGAGGAGTTAACTTCACGCAAAATAGGAAAACCGGGGCATTCCTGCTCATTGTTTCCAAAGATAACTTTTGCACCAAAATACTCGGTTGCTTCCGGAAGCGTGCAGATAAAATCCTTGGGATATAGGGATTCTACACTCGATTCATTCAAAACATTTGCATACGGTGTTGCTGTGAAACTTATGTAGTTTATAGCTTGAACACGGACTTCGCGGATAACGCCATCGCTTTTTTTGCCGTTCACGAGATTGCAAATAAGTTGATTGATAGCACAGCGTTCCTGTTCTTCTTCCTGAGTAATTTCAGCAGTATTTATACTCGCTTGATCTGCCTCATCATCTATTACAAGGATGCGCAGCTTGCTCGTTCTATTCGGATCATCATAAAGCCAGTCAATCAATTTTTCGAGGCGTTTGCGATTTTTTAAGCATACCGTCACATATCTCTGAGAATAGTTTTTGCTTCCGGTTAAGGGATTGAGTTTTAATTCCTCTGCACCAAATTGCTTATCTTCTCCTGTAAAATCCAGTATACGCCACAGAATACCTTCGCTGTTGCGAAGGTCTTTTTTGAAGCGATCTCTGGTCTGCTTTCGAAGGTTATCAATCGTGCCAGACAGGATAATAAAGAAGTTCCAATCGTAATCAGCAGCCATGCTGACAAGTCCTTCCATATTGGCTGTCTTACCTGACTGAACACTACCAGTTACAAGTCCTTTAATTGCACCAGCCTTTCGAGTATCGCTGCTCAAATGATTCAAAATCCATGTACAGCTCTTTTGAATGTTGCTGACGGATACTTCACTCATTGTAGTCTTTAGATAAGCCTTATACTGTTCCCACGATGAAGTAATGCCATATGGGACGGGATAATGATTTCTAGTTATTCCGTTGTCAATAGCAATAACCGGCTCACCCTCTGCCATGGTAACGGTAATATGTGTGGTCTTATAGTCCGCAACAAATGCTTCCCAAGCATCAAGAGTTAAATCTTCCGGCCACATAAATTCATCAATCAGGTCGGCAAGTTTACTTTCTCTTTCCTCAGAGGAAACACAGAGAGTGAGTATGTCATCCCAGCTTTTACCGGCATTCAACGCATCAGCAATCCATTCCTTACACGGCTGAAATATTGCATTGTCGTAGTCAAACATCGTAGTTACCTCTCCTTAAGCGCTTCCACTACCTTATCGGCACAAGCTGCACAGTTCTTCTTTATTTCCTTACCCCAAAAACGCATCACGAGCCATCCTTGTTCCTCAAGAGCCTGTGTTACTTCCTTGTCTCTTTCGATTGTGCGCTCGATTTTGGGTATCCAAAATTCCTGCCGCGATTTGATCTCATGCTTTTTTGTTTCCCAATCAAATCCATGCCAAAACTCGCTGTCACAAAATATGGCAATCTTTTTTCCAATGAAAACAATATCAGGTTTTCCGATCAAGCCTCGGTAATTTTTTCGGTATCTTAGCCCACGATTCCATAACTCTTTTCGCAGCAACAATTCTATTTCGGAATCCTTGTTGTGGACAGCTTTCATATTTTTGCTTATCTGTTCTTTTGTTTTCGTACTCATAATTGTTCTCCGAATTTAATGGCAAACAAGCAAGTTCTCATTTAACAACGAACAGCTTGGCAAATATCTCCGATGTCACAATCCAGATAATCGCAAATGCGCAGCAGAACAGACAGCGCAACATCCTCACCCTTGTTGAGCTTACTCATTGTACCGGCAGAAATGCCGACATCCGTGCGCAGTTGAACCTTGGTTATATCTCTTTGAATGAGCATAACCCAGAGCTTTTTGTAACTAATCTTCATGACAGCACTCCTTGTTTTTTTCAAAAGCCTCGCAAATAAAATTGCATATGAACTATTATAGCATAAAAGGTCGATTATTTCAACAAATTGGCACCATTATTCACAGAAAAGTTCCAAGAACTCGACTTGTAATATTTTCGGCTTCTCTCGTTTAACAATACTTCATACACAAGAAAATGCTCACCGAAATCTTGATAAAATCGGTGAGCATTGCTCCTTTTTCAAGCTGATTATTCTTTTCTTTGCTGTGTTCTGGATAGGGAGTAGGCTTGAGAAATGCGTCCACATTTGCCTTCATGGTGTCGATGATCCGCACCTCCTTTTTGAGCTTTGCTCTCTCATCGTAGAGCCTCTGCTGATCTTCGAGAAGACGCTGCTGTTCGGATTGAAGGGACTTCAAGCTCGGCAGTTTCTCGTCACCATGCATGGCAAGCAGCGTACTC
>ENA-OOQP01001147-OOQP01001147.1-human-gut-metagenome-genome-assembly--contig:-NODE-1147-length-9886-cov-2.156444_pt1 | contig 9886 bp, 10 predicted proteins | sample MGYA00241266_ERZ501171 | MGnify/ENA primary metagenome ERZ501171 (study PRJEB25962, sample SAMEA2042501) | human gut metagenome | biome: human gut; feature: human-associated habitat; material: faeces...
CGGGTATTACGGTGGTCTTGCCGAAAAGCGACTACAAGCTGTTTGAGAATATGACCGATATGCGAAAAAAAGAGATTTTCGAGGATTACACGAAGCTGCTTCGCTATGTTTTTGAGCGCGAAAATGATTGTGATATGATAATCCTCGACGAAGCTCTCGACGCATACACGGGCGGATTTGTTGACCGTGAGCTTTTTTTGAGCTGTATCAAAAGCTGCCCTGACAAGCTTGAAATTATAGTGACGGGTCACGCAAAAAGCGACGATATAGCAGACGCTGCCGATTACGTTACGGAGTTTACCGCCGTTCGGCATCCTTACGAAAAGGGCGTAAAAGCTCGCCGAGGCATAGAATACTGAACAATATACTGCAAAAAGGAGCCGTAAAAAACTTCCGTTTTTTACAGCTCCTTGGTTTTTATAAAACACTTTATTTATTTTTTGCTGCCGTAAACGCTCTCGTAGTTAAACTCGCGGCGCTCACCCCTAACTATATGGAAGCAGTGCTTTCCGAGCGAAAATATGGGACGGTCATGGCGCAGGCTGTCGGAATATACGTCTGTTACCTCGGCATCGGGGAAAAGCTCCCTGAAGCGTCTTACCTTTTCCTCGTCGCGGCAGTTAAGCCCTATAATGGCACCGGTTTTGGGGTTGTGCTTTGTGCATATCAGCGTTTCAAATTTGAGCCGCCTTTGGATTTCGCACAGTAAAAAATCGGGGCTTGCGCTTATTACAACGGCGTATCGCTTTCTATCCTTAAACCAGGGAAATACCTCTTTTTCGTGTTTATCCCAAAACTTATTAACGGCTTTGTTTAGCGGAACGAGCATCACAAAACAGAAAAAATATTTTTTGAATGTGGTAAAGCTGATTATTTTGGTGACCAGCAAAAGAGCCATAATTATTTGGAACGGTGCAAAAACGAGTATCCACGGGTAGTGCAGCATACAGTAGCCGAAAAAGCGCGAGCCGCTGTCCATGGGGAAAAGCGTGTGGTCAAAATCATATATATCAACTTGCATAATAAACCCCTCAATTACAATTTGCGGTATGATTTTAACATATTTAATCTTTCTTGTAAATACGGCGTCAAATACCTTGAAAACCGCCCGGAAGCGTGATAAAATAATGAACAATACAGGCAGCGGGGCTCATTGTTATGCGAAAAGGAGTTGAACGTATGAGCGAAAACAAAAAAGGAAATAAGAATATAGGCCAATTTCTTAAATTTGTTGCTTTTTCCTGTTCTGCGGGACTGATTCAAATAGGCAGCTTCACTCTTATGAGTGAGGTTTTGATAAAGCTCTCGTTCTTCCAAGGCTTAATGCAAAGCAATGCGACGTTTGCCAAAATAATGGAAAACGAATACGGCCCCATGTATCTTATCGCGCTTATTCTTTCTGTTGTTTGGAATTTCACGTTTAACCGCAAGTTTACCTTTAAATCGGCAAATAATGTTCCGATTGCAATGCTCAAGGTTTTCGGCTATTATCTTGTATTCACACCGGTCTCTACCGTTTTGGGCAATTATTTCACGGCGAAATTTGCCTCACTTACGGCTATAAACTATATCGTTTTGGGTATCACGATGATAGTTAATATGGTAACGGAATATCTTTTTGATAAATTCGTTGTGTTCAGAGGCTCAGAGGGTACCGCGCAGAATAAAAAGAGCGCGAAAAAGGACGATGAGCAGGTAAAAGAGCAGGCTTAAAATTTCAGCGTATTCCGACCCGCTGTGCATTTGCGCGGTGGGTCTGTGTTTTGTAAAGGAAAATTATGAATTACGAGGACTCAGTAAAATATATACATTCGCTTCTGAAATTCGGTATGAATTTAGGGCTCCGGAGAATATCCGCGTTGCTGAATGAGCTCGGGAATCCTCAGGAAAAGCTCGAATTCGTTCATGTTGCCGGTACAAACGGTAAGGGCACCACATCTACGATGCTGAGCAGCATACTTTGCGCCGCAGGCAAAAAAACGGGGCTTTTTACTTCGCCGTATGTATTTGATTTTTGCGAGAGAATACAGATAAACAATAAAAACATTCCGCATGATGACCTCTCACGCGTTGTCGAAAAAGTGAAAAATGCCTGTGACAGGCTGTCGGCAAAGGGAACGGAGCCGACGGAATTTGAGGAGACACCAGCCGCGGCAATGCTTTACTTTTATGAGCAAAAGTGCGACGCGGTCGTGCTTGAAGTGGGTCTCGGCGGAAGATATGACAGCACAAACATAATTCCCTGCCCGAAGGCCGCGGTAATCACTTCAATATCGCTTGACCATACGAAAATACTCGGCGACACCGTTGAAAAAATAGCCGCGGAAAAATGCGGCATAATAAAAAACGGCGGAACGGTAATTACCACAAGCGAGCAAAACGAAAAGGCTCTTTCCGCCATAAAAGATACGGTGAAAGAGAAAAACGGGCGGCTTTTAATCGGCGATGTCGCCGCCGCCGAAATACTGTCCGAGGATATTTTCGGCACGGAAATATCATATAACGGTCTTACCGTTAAAATACCTCTTGTCGGCAGGCATCAGGTGGAAAATACCGTGGGCGTTATAACTGCGGCAAGAGCGCTCGGAATAAGCGATGAGCTTATAAAAAAGGGCATAGAGAGCACGGTTATTCACGCGCGTATGGAGATAATATCAAGGTCGCCTGTCATTATGCTCGACGGCGGCCACAATCCGGAGTGCGCAGCGGCACTTGAAAACGTCCTTGTGCGGTTTGCGGGCGATAAAAGCATAACCGTTCTTATAGGTATGATGGCTGATAAGGACACAAAGGATTACCTTGCAGCAATTTTGCCGCATTGCAAAACCGCGGTGTTTACAAAACCGTCAAATCCGCGCGCCGAGGATGAAACCGAGCTCCTTCGTGCGGGAGAGTGCTTCTGTAGGGACGTTGTTTCCGTAAAAGACCCGAAAGACGCTTATAAAAAGGCAAGGAGCCTTGTGAAAAACGGCGATATGCTGCTTGTGTGCGGTTCGTTTTACCTGCTTTCCGACATTTTCGGAGAACCCTAAAAAACTTGACATATCTTTGCTCTTTTGATACAATATTTATTCGTGTAATACTGAAATTTAACGGCCGCGTATTTTATTTGCGGTACGATTTATAAACTTGAAAGGCTATGGTGAATTAGTATGGCTCAGCAGGAAACCTTATTGACCGCAGAGGGTCTTCGCGATCTTGAAAAAGAACTCGAGGAATTAAAAACCGTCGGCAGAAAAGAAGCTGCGGAAAAAATTAAAGTTGCGAGAAGCTTCGGCGACTTGTCGGAGAACAGCGAGTACGATGAGGCAATGAGCGATCAGGCAAAGCTCGAGGCTCGCATAAACGAAATTGAGCATATGATCAAAAACGCAAAGGTTTTTGACGAGGAGGCTCTCGGAACAGAGGTTGTTCATATAGGCTCAAAGGTCACTATCACAAACGATTCCGGCGCAGAACTTCAATATAAAATAGTCGGCTTTGCACAGGCAGATCCCGACGAGGGCAAAATATCGGACGAATCGCCCGTAGGCAAAGCCCTTATCGGCCACAAGGTCGGCGAGACCGTTGAGGTTGAAGCACCTATCGGTCTTCTTAAATTCGTCATTAAGGAAATTTCAAAATAATTAAAAATTTAACGGGGCGAAAAGGGACTCTCTTTGTTCCCTTGCGCTCCTTTTTTGACAGGAAGTGAAGATATGGCAGACGTAAAGAAAGTAAACAATGCAAACGATGAAAACCTCGACGAGCTGCATATGATAAGAGTTCAGAAGCTTCGTGATTTACAAGCCGAGGGCAATGACCCGTTTGTTATCACAAAGTGCGATGTTACTCACCACAGTGCGGATATTAAGGCTGATTTTGATAATCTTGACGGCAAGGAGGTTTCCGTTGCCGGCAGACTTATGTCAAAGCGTATTATGGGTAAGGCGTCATTTTGCAATGTGCAGGATCTAAAGGGCAGTATACAGTCGTATGTTGCCCGTGACTGCATAGGCGAGGATGAATATAAAGCCTTTAAGAAAATGGACATCGGCGATATAGTAAATATCAAGGGTACCGTTTTCAAAACCAAAACAGGCGAGATTTCGATTCACGCAACGCAGGTGGTACTGCTTTCAAAGAGCCTTCAGGTTCTTCCCGAAAAGTTCCACGGACTTACCAATACCGATACCCGTTACCGCCAGAGATATATCGACCTTATTATGAATCAGGATGTAAAGGATACGTTTGTAAAGCGTTCAAGAATAATCAGCAGTATCAGAAATTATCTTGATTCAGAGGGCTTTATGGAGGTTGAAACCCCCATGCTCGTTGCAAACGCGGGCGGCGCGGCGGCAAGGCCGTTTGTCACTCACTACAACGCTCTTGATGAGGACGTTAAGCTCAGAATTTCTCTTGAGCTGTATCTGAAACGCCTTATAGTCGGCGGACTCGAGAGAGTGTATGAAATAGGCAGAGTTTTCCGTAATGAGGGACTTGACACACGCCACAATCCCGAATTTACTCTTATGGAGCTTTATCAGGCATATACGGATTATCACGGTATGATGGATCTTACCGAAAATCTTTACCGCCATGTTGCAAAAGAGGTTCTCGGCACTACCGTTATAACATATAACGGCATCGAGATGGATCTCGGCAAGCCCTTTGAGCGTCTTACTATGCTTGACGCGGTAAAGAAGTATTCGGGTGTCGATTTTAATGAGATAAAGACTCTTGACGAGGCAAGAGCCGCCGCAAAGGAGCACAATGTTGAGTTTGAGCCGCACCACAAAAAGGGCGATATACTCAATCTCTTCTTCGAGGCTTTTGTTGAGGAACACCTTATTCAGCCTACGTTTATTATGGATCATCCCATTGAAATATCTCCGCTCACCAAAAAGAAGCCGGAAAATCCCGACTATGTTGAGCGTTTTGAGTTCTTTATGAACGGCTGGGAGATGGCAAACGCTTATTCGGAGCTTAACGACCCGATTGATCAGCGCGAACGCTTTAAGGCGCAGGAGGAGCTTTTCGCTCTCGGTGACGAGGAGGCAAATCATACCGACGAGGATTTCCTCTATGCTCTTGAACTCGGTATGCCGCCCACAGGCGGTATAGGCTTCGGCATAGACCGTATGGTAATGCTGCTTACCGATTCCCCCGCAATCCGCGACGTTTTATTCTTCCCGACAATGAAACCCTTGAATGGTGTAAAGGACGAAAATGGTGTAAACAAAACCGAGTCCGAAGCGCCAAAAACCGAGCCGGAAAAGATAGATTTCTCCAAAGTAGAGATCGAGCCTTTGTTCAAGGATTTCGTAGATTTTGAGACTTTCTCTAAGTCCGATTTCCGGGCGGTCAAGGTGCTTGCCTGCGAAGCCGTACCGAAGTCCAAGAAGCTTTTGAAGTTCACCTTAGACGATGGTACAGGCGAAAATAGGACGATTTTAAGCGGTATTCACGCCTATTACGAGCCGGAGGAGCTTGTCGGCAAGACCTGTATCGCTATTACCAATCTTCCGCCAAGACCGATGATGGGCATTGATTCCTGCGGTATGCTGATCAGTGCGGTACACCACGAAGAAGGCGAAGAAAAGCTCCATCTTCTGATGGTAGATGACCATATTCCGGCGGGCGCAAAGCTCTACTAAAACGAGATGTACTTCATTTTCCGAAAACCTCGGATTTTACACAAATACACCAATTTTACACCAATCGGTGCTAAAATCGGTGCAGCAACAAAAAAATCGCATAATTTTTAGTTTCACACCGCCCCTGAGAAGGTATAGCTTCTCAGGGGCTTCTGTATTTTCTCATAGTTTTTACTCGCCTCGTCGCAAACTATACCAATCTACGCTTTCCCAATATAATGAAGCTAATCGCAGAGGAAGGAGAGGATTGAGTATGAGCAATATTTTATCAGAGGTACACCCTGAGCTTGTTGCAGAATGGTCGGATAAAAACCTGCCGCTTACACCGGATAGAATTACATACGGCTCAAACAAAGTCGTTTGGTGGAAAGGCGCTTGCGGTCACGAATGGCAGACAAGTGTTAAAGCTCGTTCAAACGGCGAAAACTGCCCAATCTGCTCAGGCGCAAGAGTGATAGAGGGTATCAATGATCTGGCAACGCTGAAGCCGGAGCTGGCTGATGAATGGTCGAGTAAGAATGATCCGCTGAAACCGACAATGGTAACGACAGGCTCACACAAGAAAGTGATTTGGCAGGATAAATATGGTCACGAATGGACAGCAACGGTTAAGAGCAGGGCGTTAAACGGCACAGGCTGTCCGTATTGCTCCCATAATAAAGTCTTAGTAGGATTTAATGACCTTGCCTCACAGCGCCCTCAAATCGCTTCTGAGTGGTCTGAGAGAAATTACCCACTAAAGCCTGATATGGTTACGGTCTTTGCAAATCGGAAGGTATGGTGGCGGTGCAGCAAAGGTCACGAATGGAACACGCTCATTTCCACTCGTTCAGGCGGAAGTGGGTGTCCTTATTGCAGCGGTCAACTTCTGCTGAAAGGATTTAATGATTTCGCTACGACACATCCTCAGCTTGCACAGGAATGGTCAGACCGGAATCTGCCCTTTACTCCTGATATGATAAACGAAAAGTCCCGCAGAAATGTCTGGTGGAAGTGCAGAGAGTGCGGGTATGAATGGCAGTCTGTTGTTTATGCCCGTGTAAAAGGAACGGTATGCCCTGTCTGTGCGGATCGGGCGGTTATGGAAGGGTATAATGATTTAGCAACGACGGACGCACATCTTCTTCCGGAATGGGACTACGAAAAGAACAAAGATATTTCCCCAAACAAAATATCAAGGCACTCAATGCAGAGCGTGTGGTGGAAATGTTCACTCGGACACTCGTGGAAGGCAAAAATTTCAGAAAAAGCGATTGAAGGAAAAGGCTGTAAGGTGTGTGAAAAAGACTATCTGACGGTTTTTCCGAAGCTGGCAGTTATGTATTATGCAGCGAAGAAGCGCATAAAGGTACAGACGGATACGGATAAGATTATCGGCATACCGCTTGAAATCTATTTTCCTGAAGAAAAAGCAGCGATTGAAACGGTTAGTCAGACAGAGAAAGTAGAAACCTTGAAAGCATACCTTTGCAGGAAACGGGAGATCAAACTGATTAAAATCCCATTTACATTAGAAAGCAGCGAAATCGACTTCGCTATGAAAATCAAAAAAGCGTTTCGCAGCTTACATATTTTCATAACCTCGAATGAAGATGAGGATACAGTGTTTATCCGGCAGAGGTTTTTTGAATGGAGAAAAGGACAGATAAAATAAAGGAGACGATTTGATGAAAGACAGGCAATTTCATATCTATCTTGATGACGAGGAGTACGGACAAGTTTTGCAGGCGTTGATCGACCTTAAAAATAATCTGATAGCGCAAGGCAGATATACAGACGCAGTAGATGATGTCCTTATCAAATTTACAAAAGCACGAAAGAAAAAGATTACCGTCCAGTACATCTAAATAAAACCGCAACTATGCCGCTTGTTTCTCTACGGAGAAGCGGGCGGCTTTTTGTCGTTTCAGGAGCAATTTTCAAGGTCAAAAAAATTTTTTTCAAATTTTTTTCGGAAAAGGGGTGATTTTGGGTGTGCATTTTGCCCCCCTTTGTCCAAATGAGTGAAGGGGTTATTTTCCCGCAGGGGATTTCCCCCTTCAAAGTACCTTGAAAATTGAATAGACAGGCGCTAAGGACATTAGTTCTGATGAATAGCCCGAAGGTGGGTACGCCGTGACTTTTCCTATTGATATACGGAGAACGAGCGAGAATCCCCGACCTGAAATTCAGCTTGCTACTGAAACGGCAATGACAGTCAGAATGATAATGATACTTCTCTACGGAGCTGGCGGAGTACCCGGCAGAGGTGAGATTCCTATGAGTTCGGTCAGCAGCCGAACGCCTGTTGATTTCCTTTTACGCATTTGGGGGATGAGATCGAGTTAAATGCGACCACCAAAGCACAGGACTCCGCTTCCTGTGTTTTGGTGGATCAAGCGATCCAAATCTAATAAGAAGGAGGAAAAGCGAAATGCCAAACTGTAAAACCATTGCTATCTGCAATCAGAAAGGCGGCACAGGCAAAACGACCACAACGGTCAATTTGGGTGTCGGGCTTGCACGACTCGGCAAGAAGGTACTCCTTGTAGATGCCGACCCGCAGGGCGACCTCACAACTTGCCTTGGGTGGCGAGATAATGACAGTCTTACGACGACCATTACCGATAAGCTATCCGGGGTTATCCGTGAAGATCATACAGACCCACGAAGCGGCATTCTGCATCACGAGGAAAATGTCGATCTGCTCCCTGCCAACATCGAGCTGTCTGCTATGGAAATGATGCTTGTGACCGCAATGAGCCGTGAAACCATTCTGAGAAGCTATCTGAGCAAGGTCAAAGACAATTATGACTATGTACTGATTGACTGTATGCCTTCGCTCGGTATGGTCACTCTGAATGCTTTGGCGGCGGCAGATAGCGTAATCATTCCCGTGCAGGCGCAATATCTTCCGGCAAAGGGAATGACCCAACTGATGCAGACCATTGGAAAGGTCAGGCAGTACATCAATCCGAGCCTGCGAATCGACGGTATCCTATTGAATATCGTAGATAACCGCACCAACCTCGCAAAAAGCACTGCCGACGCACTGCGAAAGAACTTTGGGAGCGTTATTAAGATATACCGTTCCTCCATTCCTATGGCAGTGAAAGCCGCAGAGGTTGCTTCCAAGGGCGTAAGCATCTACAAGTATGAGCCGAGCAGTCCTGTTGCAAAGGCTTATGCTGAGTTCGCAAAGGAGGTGTCTGCCGATGGCAGGAAGAAAGAGCGACTTCACTCTGCCGACGCTCGATGACCTGTTTTCTACACAGGAGCTTCGGGACGATGCCAAGCTCAGTAAAATCCGAGATATTCCCCTTGAGCTGATCGACGATTTTCCCGACCACCCATTTAAGGTACGGGACGACGAGGATATGATACAGCTTGTGGAGAGTGTCAAGGAGCGAGGAGTCATTACTCCGGCTACCGTGCGTCAAAAAGAGGACGGCAGATATGAGCTGATTTCCGGTCACAGGCGAAAACGAGCTTGTGAGCTTGCCGGGTTTGAAAACCTCCGTTGCGAGGTCGTAGACCTTGACCGTGACGCCGCCACCGTCCTTATGGTGGAGAGCAATTATCAACGGTCGCAGATACTTCCCTCAGAGAAGGCGTTTGCCTATAAAATGAGGCTTGAGGCTATGAAGCGACAAGCTGGCAGACCGAGCAAAGAAAATTCTGTGCCAGTGGCACAGAATTATGAGGGCAAGACATCCCGTGAACTTTTGGGTGAGCAAGTTGGTGAAAGCCAAGACCAAGTTCGCCGCTATATCCGCCTGACAAACCTTGTGCCGGAACTTCTCGACCTTGTGGACGAGGGGAAAATTAAAATGCGTCCTGCGGTGGAGCTTTCCTATTTGGACGAGGATAGCCAGCGGGCGGTGGTTGATGAAATCGACCTGAATCAATGCACCCCTTCCCACGACCAGACCATTCGTATGCGGAAGTTCTTCACAGATGGAAAGCTCACGCCGGAGGTGGTGTCCGCCATTATGAGCGAGGAAAAGCCAAACCAGCGTGAGAAAATCGTCCTGCGTGGGGACAAGGTGCGAAGTCTGATCCCGAAGAATATCCCCGTCAGCCAAACGGAGGATTATGTGGTCAAAGCATTGGAGCATTACAGTCGTTTCCTGCGCCAGCGGGCAGAGCGTGACAGCCGATAGGCACACGGAGTATGTTTTCCGCTGTCCCCTTCCTCACACTCCATCCCCAGAACTTCCAGACTACACCGACAGTCCCGAAGCATTCAAGTTTTATCGCTTTATAGACGC
>ENA-OOQP01001154-OOQP01001154.1-human-gut-metagenome-genome-assembly--contig:-NODE-1154-length-9841-cov-1.879420_pt1 | contig 9841 bp, 12 predicted proteins | sample MGYA00241266_ERZ501171 | MGnify/ENA primary metagenome ERZ501171 (study PRJEB25962, sample SAMEA2042501) | human gut metagenome | biome: human gut; feature: human-associated habitat; material: faeces...
ATCGTAAAAAATACAGCTTCTAGAAAAAAATCTAGTTTATCAAAAAAATTAAATGCAGCTATTGCGTAAAAAGTGGAATCAAACCACTTTTTTTATTTTGCAAAAAGTTGCCAAAAGGACAAACCTTTTGACAACTTTTATTTTTATTGTTGATATTGTTTTAAATTAATTCCATATGTTTTATAAACCCAATCATAATAATTCCATGTTTCAAGTGTATCTGGTTTTCCATAATCAACTCCATATGTTTCAACTGTAACATTTGATATTATTACATCATTTACTGGTGTACTTTTTTCTTTTTCTTCTGTATCAAGTTCTATAATTGTTCTTCTTTGTTTATGAAGAGCATCTAAGATAACTTGTTCGAATTCTTCCTTAGATATTTCTGTAGGTGGGATAAAATTTGCATCATCAACTACATCATACTCTTTAAAAATATAACCACAATCATTGCAAAATAATGTCATTCCATGAAGCTCGAGATTTTTCAAATATTGTTCATCATTATATAAATCATAAACAATAGCTTCATTAAGAATTTGTTTAAGTTCAAGAGGCATATCCTTCTCGTTTTCCTTCATTATTTCTTTAAGTTCTATTTTTAGTTCATTATAGTCTCTTTCTTGCTCAATGTTTGTCGAATGACAAAAAGGACATCTATACATAAAAACCTCCGTGAAACAAGATAATTAAGCTTTAATTTTAATTAAAAGAAAACGTCTCTTGCTTTATCCTTAATTTCTTTAGATGCAGTAAATGGAATTCTTGTTGTATAACCTTGCTTTGCTGCTACAATCATCTTTGTTGGCCATTCTTGAATTGCTTTATTCCATTGATATACACTATCATTATATACCTCACGAGCAGCTGTAATTTCACGTTGAAGGTATGAGTTTTGTTGCATTGCATCAGCAATTTCTTGATGAGCCTTTAAATCAGGATAATTTTCGAATGCAATATTAATTTTTCTTGAAACGCCATCAAGAGCACCGGAAAGTTCATTTCTTGCTGCATCATCAGCAACATTACCAGAACGATATTTTGCAATTTCTGAGAATGTTGTTTTATCAAGATCAATTGCTTTATCAAGAAGCTTAGCACAGTTTTGTAAAATAACAACTCTTTGTTCAAGATAATTATCAATTTGTGAAGCATTATGTTGAATCTTTTGTTCAAGCTGACGTAGATACTTAGCTGCGTTAATTTTCTTAATTAAGAAAACAACACCTGGAATAATACATAAGCACCATAAAATTACTTCAAAAATTGTTGAGCCAACGCCTACCTTAACAGGAATTTGCTTTTGGATAACATTAATATCCTTACCCTCTTCATTAACTGGGCCAGTCATTTCATCTAATTGATTTGCCATATTATTCTTTTTCTCCTTTTCTCGCAAGTAGCGAATTAAATTTTAAAGATGAATTCTCATCTAACTCTTTATCAAGTAAGACAGAGAATAATCCTCTTTCGTATATTATAGCATTATTTTTACTATATTGTGACATAAATTGTGAAAATTCACTATTATTTTTTTCTTTTAAGTATTCATTCTTTCTAAGCTTAGTATTTTTAGCCTCCATTAAGGTGTTTTTTACAATTGGAATATATTCATACCAAACTACAGGTACAGCATGCATTCTTCCATCGCCACCAAGTTTTGATACAACAGTTGTTTGTTTTACAGCTTTAAATGAATGTGCTTCAATTGTAACTTGATCTGACTTTCCGTTTTTAGCGTCAAACTTAGTCTTTATAATCAAGCTTGTAGAGCTTTCCGGATGTTTAAGCAAATCCTTATCAAAACGATTGGCTAATGATTCATGCTCATAGCTTGTTAAATTAGCTCTATATGGAGTATTATAAATATACTCTTGTGTTTTAATTTGCTGATAGCTTGGTATAGCTAGCAATGGTGCTAAATCAAAGTATAAGCTTTGATAATATTCATCATTAAATTCAACGAAATTCTTCTTAGCTTCATCAACATCAAAGTGATGAAAAATAGACATATCTGGATTATAATCAAAGTTTTGTGAATGGCTAGAAATAATATAATTTAATTTCTTATGCTTGTAAAAATAAAAATCATCACCGTATGGTACCTTACTTTTTAATAAATCAAGCATATTTTTTTGAGCAAGTGGGGTAAATAACAGTCTAAACTCAACCTCATTATCTCTATCATCACCATTAAATAATGCATCAAATTCATTGTTAGCCATTACCGTAAAGTTTTCGCCATTCTTAGTAGCTTTTTCTTCCTTCTGCTCAAGCTTTTTAGTCTCACGCTTTACATACTTTTCAAGCTGACGTTCATTCATACCATTAATATTTGTTGGTTCATGACCAAATGATAGGTTTGGAGCGGCATCACAGCCATAAATCAAACGCGTATCATAATAATAGTCAGGTGCTGGCTTAGTAACACTCGCTGTTAACGTTTGCGAATGATGAACTGTTCTTGTACCATTTTTACTACGTTCTATTGTAGTCCAGTAAATGACAATGGAGCCAGTATAAACTTTTTGAACCATTTGCATATTAAAAGTATTAACAATTACAAATGGATTTCCAACAATTGAACCAGAAACAACGTAATTAACTGAAGTATTAGAATCAGTAACCTCGCCTAAATTAAACTTTTCATGTAAATATTCATACTTATCCGCATCAAAAATATCATCAAGTTGAATTAAAGGTGATGTATGTTCAATAATTTCTGATGTCATATAGTAATCATAAAGACTGTTAAGAGGAGCCATCTGATTATAAGCAATTACTTTTAAGTCAGATGCTTTTTTATAGAACTCTTCTTTTTTTCGCTTGCGTTCTTCAATTATTTTATTAATTTTTGTAAAAACTGCAACAAAAGAAAAAATACCAAGTGCAAAAATAGCAATTCCTAAAACAATAAACAAAGCGCTTGAACTCTTAATGCCACTAAAAGCCATAGCTAAGCCTGAAATTAAAGCAGCAATGCCAACAATTACTAATAAGATTTTTATACCCCTAACACTGCCTTCTTTTTTTTCATAATATTGTCCTTGTTCAAACTCATTCTTATATTTTTTTATCGTTTCCCGATTAGCATTCGCATCAATTTTAGATTCTTTAACTAATTCTTCAAAATATTTTTCTCCATTTTCATGTTGAAGTTGTTTAAATTTACTATTAAACATCTTTAAGGGTTCTAGTATTGAATCATCCTTCATATTCATCCCTCCTTCCTTAAATTATAACATTTTTTAACAATTTTTAAACTACCTATTTATATCAATTAATACATATTCATTAAAAATACAAGTGTTATAAGGTATAGCCCACTGAGAAATACCTGATGAAACAATAAATGTTGTGCTATCAATTGTTTTTATTCCATAAGTTTGATCATTTGAAGCCATTACAATAAAATTAATCGGAAATAAATTACCACCATGTGTATGACCAGATAAAACTAAATCAGCCATACCTTTTTCATTTGCATAATCATTAGGTTGATGGTCAAGCATAATAATATACTTATCCTTAGAGATATTCTTAGTAAGCTCTAAGGCCTCCATCCTTCCTTCAAAAGATCTATCATAACGGCCAACAAGAACATAATTTTCTGTTAAATTATATACCTCGTCATGTAAAATAATCACATTATTTTTTAAAAGCTCATCATATAAATCATCAAGACTAAAGCCTCTGTAATTAGAATTATAATAGCCTTTATCATGATTTCCTAAAATAAAGAAAACACCATATTTTGTTTTAAAGTTGCCAAGAGCTTTACAGGCTCCTATCATATCACTTTTTTTCGTCTCATCATCAACAAAATCACCAACAATAACTAAAAGATCAGGATTAGTTTTTTCAATATCAGAAAGTCGTTTTGAAAAGCTTTTACCATCTAATGTGCAGCCTAAATGAACATCCGTTATTTGAGCAATTCTTAATGATTCATCTGTTTTATCAGTTTTAAGATCATATTTAGTTTCAAAGATATGAAGACTTAATACAAATAAGGCAATACTCATTATGACGGCCGTAAAGCCTAAAACAATACCATTTAAAACATTTGCATGAATTATTTTACCTTTATTTTTTATTCTTACAATTAAATTAGCAATCATATAAAAAAGCATTAAATGCACAACAAAAATAGCTACACCCCATAAATAAAAGATGGCTACTATAATAAAAGGAAGACACATAGCTAAAGGTACTAAATAATTATATGGCTTCTTTTTATTTTTAATAAATGAAAAACGCTTAAATTGAAAATATATGTATATCAAACATAAAATTAATAATATCCAGACCATGAAATTCATAAAATCACCACGTCAAGATTATACAACATATTTCCTTTTTTTTACATTATTTTTCCAAAAAACAAAAAAAGACTGAAGCTTCAGTCCTTAATTTTCAAATGTGTGGGAATACCTATATTGATACAATTTGCGTACACCCCTTAAAAATGCGTACAGTAACAGAATTTTGCGTACAGTTAGTGGAAAGTGCGTACACCTATAAATTGTAATTTGTATTACTAATTTATATTTGGTATTTTTCTAATTACAAAAACAAATATTACTATTGGAATAATATTACTATTGGAATAATATTACTTTGTACTAGCATAAGAACAGCAAAAGAATCTATAAAAATATGAGCAATTACACATAGTAAAACTCCCCTTGAATATTCTTTTATTGCCCCAAACATAAATGTATTACCCAATATTATTAAATAAAATATCAAATAATTTGATGAGCCTGCTGTTATCCAAGATAATCTATATATTGGAATATGCCATAAAAACCATACAAATGATATTATAATCATTTTAAGAAAATATTTTTTTATATCGAATTTTGGTTGTAAATACCATCTCCAACCACATTCTTCAAGACCACCTTGTAGTATTGCCCAAGGAATATAGGATAATAAAGACAATATCGTTTCATTAGCAAATTTAACATTTCCTAATAAAGCTGATAGTCCATAGTATATTATCACACTACATACAGCCAAAATATATGGAGTAATTTCTTCTTTTTGCAAAAACATATTTTTAATTATTTGTTTCTTTTTTCATATTTTGCAAATATAATTGCAATAATCATAGGAACTAAATTCATTAAACTAAATAATATAGATGAACCTATTGTATTACCATCTGGATATAAACTTAACAAAATTTGTCCCACGATAAATGTAATCAATAATGTTGTTATAGAATAAGTTAATGCAATTTTATTATCTTTTCCCATTTTTTACCTCACTTTCAAACGATAATTTGTATTGCTAATTCTATATATTTACTAGCCTCTTTAATACTTAATTTGTCCATTTTATCTTTGCATTTTTCAACAAACTCTTTAACCAATTCAGGATTTGTTTTTGAATAATCTCGTAAGCTCCAACCGATTTCCTTAACTATAAAAAATTTATTACTACCAAAATTATTAACTAATATTGCTTCCAATAATTTTGTATTAGTTTTCTCTTTTCTACATAATTGATGGTCTATTGCTATTCTTCTTACCTAGAAATCTTCATCTTTTGACAATTCTAGCATTAGATTATTTATTCTTTCGTATTTAAATGAAAGCTTATTTTGATAAGTATTAAAAGGTGATAAAAATATTCTATATGTAGAAATTTATTTTCCCCATTCAGCCATAGCATAACCACGTGGATATAATCTAGTACCACGAAACTCTATAGGTCCTTCTTTATATTGTCCATTATAACCATCTTTTCTTAAACTAAATAAATATTCTTTATTTACTTCTTCTCCAGTTGCCCATAAGTAATAAGAATTATCATCTAGTGCAAGGTAATTCTGTAACCCATTATTATAGCAACTATTTAATTTAAAAATCCCAACATCAGATTTAACTGTCATTTTTAAGTCTTTATAAGAAGTATTGTTATACGTCCATTTGTAAGTAAAATCACAAATAAGTTCCCATTTATCATTTATTTTAATATCAAAATTATTACTAGATGTTTTCTTTTTATAGCAAAATTCATATGTATTATCTTTATTCATTGTTAATCTTATTATGTCATTTGCATTATCTTTTGCTGCGCTAAGCTGAAAATCATTAAGCATATATTCCTTCACTTTATTTGAAGGAGAGCAACCAAAAAGGAATAAAGAAATTATTAATCCTGAACTTAAAAAATTTATTTTTCTCATTTTATCACCAAAAAACACTACTTTATTATATTATATCATATTTATTTTATTATTACAGTAAATAAGCGTAAAAAAACATTCACAATTTTTAACATTCTTTTTTCAAAATGCAACCCCCCTGCCCAAAACGGCCTCAAAAATGCAACCCCATCTGTTTTTGGCATAAAAAATGCAACCCATAGCATTTTGAGCCTTTAGAATTGCACCCCCCTAAATTGATGATTTGATTTACGTTGTTAAAAATGATGCTAAAAAATAAGGCAAATTTCTTATTGGTGAGACTTGTACTCTGGTGATTTTACCTGTTTTTACCCTAAAAAATGAAAAAATTGTGACAGATTTCTCGTATCACAATTCTAGTTCTTTTATGTACAAGGACAAGTATGGTAATACGTTTTCACTTTTTGATTGGTAGTTTCATTTTGTGCTCAAGCAGTTTCAAATGAAGAGGCTAGATAAGGATGATATGAAAAAAGCACCTTTGATATTATCTCTGGTACCTAAATAGCATATGCAATTAGTTTCATCATCTTATAAACGTTTTCAAATTCTATCTGAATATGGTAATGATTTAATATAGTTTTCCATATATACCCAATCCGGGTTTCCTTCACTATCAACTGGTATTTTAATTATAGTTTTCTTAATTGTATCCAATTTAAACGAACGACCATAATTATATTTATATCTATCCTTTTCAAGAATTGTTTTAATAAATAGTGCTCTATATTTATTTAGCCAATCAGCTCTTAAAACTACAATATGATCTCCCGTTATAAAATCGCTTTCTTGATAATAACATGTTGAAGTGGTGTCTCCTATAATCATCGCATTACCCGTCTCATATTTGAAGTTTGTTTTCATGTCTACAACATAGCAATCGACACCATTATTCACATCTGTCCTTGACACAAATGGAGTTCTATCTGCATCTTTAACATTTGCAACTATGATATTACTTTTGACATACGCTTTAGCTTTTTTTATAGAAGAAAATAATTTATTTAACGGGTATCCTTTCCATGCTTTTACATTGAAGTCAACATTGCTTTCAATAATACTTGTATCTTTTAGTGTGCACCAATTATCCTTTGAATATTGCTCCATATATATCCAATCAGGATTTCCATTTTCATCAGCTGGAAGTTTTATAGTTGTATTATAAACTTTTCCGCTTTTTGGTTTTCTTCCATATGAGTATTTTTTCTTTTCTAATTCCAATACAGTACAGATAAATAATGCATTATACCTATTTAAATGCTCATTAAAAAGAACCTCAACATCACTTGAGACGGCTATAGATTCGTCATGATAAAAGCAATCAAAACAATCACCATTAGTTGATACTGTAATAACATTACTTCCTATGGCGTTTGCATCGCTATATGATACAACTCCATTATTTACCCCTGAAGATGTGACATATGCTATTTCACCTTTATCTTCAGGTTCTTTACTGTACTTTTTTACTTTTTTGTATGGGAAGATATCGGAAATTTTAAACTCTTTCCATTTAGACACATCAATATTATTCATTAAAATCGCCCTCGCCAACTTTATAAGCTAAGTATTTTCGAATAGTAAGTTCAAAATCCTTTTGTGTTAGTTTTGAATAATCTGTTTTCATATATGCCTCACAAAGCCACTCATCGCTTGCATTAACTGTTTTCGTTGCACTTAATCCATCAACAACCTTTCTTTCTCTATATAATTCAAGCCACATTTTTTCAGTTTCTTTCCATAAACTGTGCCCATCTTGATCTATTTGTTCAACTCTCCCAAGATTTTTCTTCTTTTTAAAGTTATCATCTTTATAATAGCCAAAGAATGTTTTCGGATTACTCTCATGGCTATGTTTTTTTCCAATCTTAAATACCATACAACACACAGATGCTGATGCACCTGGATAAAAAACTTCTGCAGGTAGAGTGAAAACTGCATCAAGAGTATTGTTCTTTAATATCCGTTATGTACTTATTTTTTCCACCAATTGCACATGCAACAGGTAATAAAACAGCTAACGTTGCTTGTTGATTGATTTCATTTAATGTATCAGCAATGTATTTCACAAAATAAAACCCTTTTGATGGATCTTGCTTAGCATTATCTTTCCAAGTATTTGAAAATGACTCGGGAACATGTTTTCTTTGTGCGTTATATGGTGGATTCATCAAAATAACATTAGGTCTGTTTTCTTGAATCCAGTTTTTTAACGCAAAACAACTTCCATTTCTTATATTTGAATTTCCATCTCCATGAATTAACATATTGGTTGTTGATAATCCATAAACATTTTTATCATATTCAATTCCTAATATCTGTTTTTGTTTTATATTCTTTTTCTCTTGTTCAGTAGTACAATCGTAAAATGCCTCAGTCATTGCACGTACTAGGAACGAACCGCTTCCACAACAAGGGTCAAGAATAATAGAATGTTTATTTACTCCAACAACTTTTGACATAAAATCAGTAATATGATCTGGTGTAAAAGCTTGGTTTTTATCAGATTTTACATATTTATTAAAGGTAACAAAGAACAAATTTAATAAATCTTGGCCTGCTGTACTTCTATCATTAATAAAAGGAAGTATATTATCTTCAATATATTTTAGTATGTTTTTATAATCTCCTGGTTTCAAATCTTCAACAACCTGACTTCTTAATACATTACTAGAAATAATAGCTAGCTTTTCAGCTTTTTTCATATCACCATCTAATAAAGTACCTAATATCTCCTCAATTCTAGTATTAATTTGATTTGTAGTTAAAGAAGCAATTTTATAATCAAGATTATTTTTTAGTGCTAATAAACATGTTCCAACGAATTGGCTTCGAAGCTCTTCTGTTATTCCATACTTATGAAGTTTTTGGTTCAATTCATATGTATTTTTCATAACTTTTTCTTTATTATTAACTCTACTAGAAAAAATATCTACATACTCATCTATTGATTTCAAAACGTCTTCGTAAGAAAGTACACTTTCATCATTAATATCTTGTTTCCAAACTTTTATTTTATCGTCTCCGGTATTAGCTAGAATAGCAACTATCTTGTTTGAATTAAGTCTTTTTTCATATTCTACATAAGCACTCAACTGCTTTTCATCTTTTTTCTTAAATTTAGTTTTTGTTTCTATTAATACACTTACATTATCTTTGACAAAACGAATATCCAAATCTTTAAATGCTCTGCCATTTTCATCAAGTATTGGTTCAAAACCAACTCCAGCTTCATTTAATGCCTTATAATAACTAAATTCTCCATTTTCTAAATTTGATGTGCAGTAGCTATTCCCTATCGTATTAATCATTGTAATTCTATCCATTATTCATTTACCTCTTTCAATTCGATATTGTTTTCTTTACATAGCTCGGCAATCTGCTTACGAGCTGATGTAGTTGGTCTATTAAGACCGTTTTCCCATCTATTGATTGAGGTAAAAGAAACACCAAGCATTTTTGCAAATTCTGCTTGAGTCATAATTAACTTATCTCTTAAGTCTTTTACTGCTTTTTGATAATCAATCATATGAGACCTCCATTTTTGATTAGTGAGGTCTTGAAGTATCAAATTGTATAAATTATTGGAATTTATCAAAGTATAGAAAAAAGTAGGTTTTATTTACCTAAAATAGAGAT
>ENA-OOQP01001157-OOQP01001157.1-human-gut-metagenome-genome-assembly--contig:-NODE-1157-length-9806-cov-1.985130_pt1 | contig 9806 bp, 10 predicted proteins | sample MGYA00241266_ERZ501171 | MGnify/ENA primary metagenome ERZ501171 (study PRJEB25962, sample SAMEA2042501) | human gut metagenome | biome: human gut; feature: human-associated habitat; material: faeces...
GTCAGTGACAAAAGGATGAGCACCTGTGCCGACAGGGTGGGCAATGCCGGGCGGCTGCTGTTTCAGACCGTGGGGACCTCTTTTCTGCTATTTATGATAACCATATCCGTGGCGGCATTTACCACAAACCGCTGAAAGCAGATAGGCGTGAAAATGTATAAAGAAAGGCGTGGAAAATGGGCGATGAAATCTTTTCTGTCATAAAAAAAGCAAGTGTTTTCTTAATAGGGGCGCAGCTTATCCTGCACCTGAAGCCGAACGGCCTGTATGAAAAGTATCTGAAATTCATTGTGCATCTGATGGCGCTGACCCTGTTCATGATGCCGCTTCTGAAGCTGTTCGGACAGACGGATGAAAAGGCTTTTTCGAAGAGCCTTGCCGGGTATGAGGAAATGATGCAGGAGGATATGATGCAAATAAATTACATATGTGATTTATCGGAAGAAAAACGGCGGGAAATCTATGAAAGAGAAATTAAATCGAAACTTAATAATGTATACGATGAAAATTCCACAGAGGCTCCAGCCCACATAGAAACCGTAGAAATCGAGGTGAAGGTGCATGAAGGAAATCCGTAAAGAGTCCATAGTGAAATTCCTGAAAAATAAGAATAATCTTCTGATTATCGTGTTGCTGGGGGTGCTGCTCATGGTGATTGCCATTCCGGTGGATACGGCGGGAACCGGCGGAAAAAGCGCATCGGGAAGTAATAATAACAGCAGTTATCAAACTAAAAACACAGGAACAGGATATCAGGCAGGCGGAACCGCAGCCTACACGGCAGCCGGGGATGGTACGGCAGGGTACGGAGAAACCACCGCCATGACCGGCTATGTGTGGGAACAGGAGCAGTATATAAAGGAAATGGAAGCGAAGGCAGAAAGCCTTCTTTCCGGAGTAAACGGTGCCGGGCAGGTGAAGGTGATGATTACCCTACGGGCGTCTTCGGAACAGGTTGTGGAGAAGGATATGCCGGTGACACGTTCCCAGACATCGGAGCAGGACAGCCAGGGCGGCAGCCGGATGGTGAGCGAATTTGCCACGGAGGATGCGACGGTTTACAGAAAGGGGAACGGCTATGAAGAGCCCTATGTGGTCAAAACCTTAAGCCCCAGCGTGGAAGGCGTGGTCGTGGTGGCGGAAGGAGCCGGCAACGGGGAAGTGAGTAAAAATTTATCGGAGGCGGTACAGATACTGTTCGGCGTGGAGGCGCACCGGGTAAAAGTGCTGAAGGCAGGATAAGCCGGGGAGAGCACCATGCGAAAGTTCTGCGTACAAAATAAGACACGTATGCATAGAGAATAGAAAAGCTTAATATAATGAAACAGGTAGAAAACCGAAAGTATAGTGAAGGGGAGAATGACGTGAAAAACATACTTAAAAAAAATCAACTGATGATTACTGCACTTGCCATTATGATTGCGGTAGCAGGGTACTTACAGTTTACCGGTAAAAATCTGTCCGGGGAAGATTATGTGCCCACTTCCGCAAACGGAGAAATTACCAGTGAGGAAGCGGGAAGCCTGACGGACGGTGTGGTAAACGATGACTATTCCCTGAACGATATCATGGGGCTTACGGACGATGCGGCGGCAAACGGAGATTATGTGGAAATCGAAAGTCTGGATACGGATCTGGATGACTTGTCGGAGGAGGACCTGGCATTAAGCGGTGCGGATGCAGAAACAGATCTTGAACAGGCGGACGGTTCTTACGTGACACCGGAGCAGGGCGAAATTCCCGGAGAAGCCGTATTCACATCCAATTCCTCCGTGACAGTGCTTTCCGAAGCAAAGCTTTTGAAGGAGCAGGTGAGAGCCAAGAATAAGGAAACCCTGATGGAAGTCATCAACAGCACCGCCTTAAGCGATGAACAGAAGCAGGAAGCCGTACAGACCATGGTGCAGATGACAAATGTAGCGGAAAAAGAACTGGGTGCGGAAATCTTACTGCAGGCAAAAGGCTTTGACGGCGTGGTGGTAAGCATCAGCGGGGACGGTGCCGATGTGGTGGTAAATGCGCTGGAGCTGACGGACGCCCAGAGAGCCCAGATTGAAGATATTGTGAAAAGAAAAGCCGGCATTCCGGCAGAAAATATCATAATCAGTACAGTTGTAGAGTAAAAGGATATGTGGTAAGATAAACGAATGAAACGACAGGAAGGACGGATGAGATGAAGAGAGTATTTTTAATCGTACTGGACAGCTTTGGAATCGGACAGATGCCGGATGCGGAAAAGTTTGGAGACTACGGTGTGGATACCTTGGGAACAGTATCGAAAAGTCCTTATTTTTCTATGCCAAACATGGAAAAATTGGGACTTTTTCAGATAGAAGGCACATCGGCAGAAAGTAAGGAGACGGATATAACGGGCAGAGTTGCACGTATGGCGGAAGCTTCCATGGGCAAAGATACTACCATCGGACACTGGGAGATAGCCGGTATTTATTCCCCGACTCCGCTGCCCACTTATCCGGACGGCTTCCCAAAAGAGGTACTGGATGCGTTTAAGAAAGCAACCGGCAGAGGAGTGCTCTGCAACAAGCCGTATTCCGGTACGGAAGTCATTAAAGTATACGGCGACGAGCATGTCAAAACGGGTGATTTGATTGTTTACACATCTGCGGACAGCGTGTTCCAGATTGCCGCCCATGAGGATGTGGTGCCGGTGGAACAGCTTTACGAATACTGCCGGATGGCGCGGAAAATCCTGACCGGAAAGCACGGCGTGGGCAGAGTTATCGCCAGACCCTTTACCGGGGAAAGCGGAAACTACACCCGCACACCGAGACGACATGATTTTTCGCTGGAGCCGCCCGGGGACACCATATTAAATATTCTGCAGAGGCACGGAAAAGATACCATTGCCGTAGGCAAGATTTTTGATATTTTTGCCGGAAGCGGCATCTCGGAGCATGTCTATACAAGCGGAAATGCCGAGGGCATTGAGAGAACCTTAGAATATCTCGACAAGGATTTTGAAGGCATCTGCTTTATCAATTTAGTGGATTTTGATATGCTTTACGGACACCGCAGGGACATTGACGGCTATGCGAAGGCACTTTCTTATTTTGACGGTAAATTACCGGAAATCATGGCGAAAATGAGGGATGAGGATGTGCTTATGATAACGGCGGACCACGGCTGCGACCCCGGTTACTTAAAAACCACGGACCACACCAGGGAATATACACCCTTTGTCATGTACGGAAAGCCGGTGGCGCCGGGCAATCTGGGGACAAGAAAAACATTTGCAGATATCGGTGCATCTGTGTTACAATATTTTGACATTGTGCCCACCTTTGCGGGAGAGGGCATATTAAGGTAAGCACGGAACGCGTGCAGTAAGTTAAGATTTGGAGGATGAAAGCTGTGGCAGCTTCAGTAGCAGAGGAAATAAACAGACGACGAACTTTTGCGATCATTTCGCACCCCGATGCAGGTAAGACGACCCTGACGGAGAAATTTTTGCTTTACGGCGGAGCCATCAATCTGGCGGGAAGCGTAAAGGGAAAGGCAACAGCCAGACATGCGGTCAGCGACTGGATGGAAATTGAAAAGGAAAGAGGTATTTCTGTAACTTCTTCGGTACTGCAGTTTGAATACGGCGGATTCTGCATCAATATTCTGGATACACCGGGACATCAGGACTTCTCGGAAGATACCTACCGTACCCTGATGGCGGCGGACTCAGCCGTCATGGTCATTGACGCCTCCAAGGGTGTAGAGGCACAGACCAGAAAGCTGTTCAAGGTCTGCGTCATGAGAAAGATACCTATTTTTACCTTTATCAACAAGATGGACAGGGACGCCAACGATACCTTCGATCTGCTGGACGAAATCGAGAAAGAGTTAGGAATAGCTACCTGCCCCGTCAACTGGCCCATCGGCTCCGGTAAAAATTTCAAGGGTGTATTTGACAGAGAGAAAAATAAAGTCTTTACCTATTCCGATACCGAAAAGGGTACGAAGGAAGGTATCGCAACCGAGATTGACGCAGCCGATACGGACAAGCTTGTTTCAGTCATCGGACAGGCGGCAGCGGACAAACTCATGGAAGAAATCGAGCTTTTGGACGGCGCCAGTGCGGAATTTGATTTAGATGAAGTAAGAAGCGGCGATCTGACGCCGGTATTCTTCGGTTCCGCCCTGACAAACTTCGGCGTGGAGGATTTCCTGCAGCATTTCTTAAAAATGACAACCACACCGCTGCCCCGGAAGGCGGACATCGGACTGATTGACCCTGTGGAAAATGATTTTTCCGCCTTTGTCTTTAAGATCCAGGCGAACATGAACAAGGCGCACCGGGACAGAATCGCCTTTATGCGTATCTGCTCCGGAAAGTTTGATGCCAACATGGAAGTTCGCCATGTGCAGGGCGACAAGGTCATGCGTCTTTCCCAGCCCCAGCAGATTATGGCGGACGAGAGGAAGATTCTGGACGAGGCATATGCGGGCGACATTATCGGCGTATTCGACCCGGGTATTTTCTCCATCGGCGATACCCTGTGCATGCCGAAACAGAAATTTCAATACGAAGGTATTCCTACCTTTGCACCGGAGCATTTTGCCAGAGTGCGTCAGGTAGATACCATGAAGAGAAAGCAGTTCATCAAGGGCGTTTCCCAGATTGCCCAGGAAGGTGCCATCCAGATTTTCCAGGAATACAACACCGGTATGGAAGAAATCATCGTGGGTGTGGTAGGTGTCCTGCAGTTTGACGTCTTAAAGTACCGCCTGAACAACGAATACAATGTGGAAATCCGCTTAGAGCCGCTTCCCTATGAGCATATCCGCTGGATTGAAAACAAGGATATTGATTTACAGAAGCTGACCGGTACATCGGATATGAAGAAGATTCAGGATTTGAAGGGCAATCCCTTACTTCTGTTTGTCAACTCCTGGAGTGTGGGTATGACACTGGACAGAAACCCGGGACTGGAGCTTTCCGAATTCGGACGCAATCAGTAAAGAGGCAGATTTGAACAGAAAATTAAAACGAACAGTACTTACGGCAGCAATCCTTGCAGTGTGCCTGAGTGCCTGTGCCTCCCCGTTACGGGAGGAAACACAGGAAAACGGGGAAGCACAGACAATGGATGAGACACAGATGGCAGAGTACACGGAAGCCATGAAAGAGGAATATCCTACCAGACAGTTCTGCCTGGAAACCTTATCCGGGGGAGAACAGGTGTGGTATCGTGACATTTACCTTGCCCTGTCCGGCATGGAGGAGGAATATCTCCTGCATACCGGTTTTTCGGGAGAGCCCGGGGAAGAGGACATCGAAAAGGTCATTTATGCCGTTATGAACGATCACCCGGAGCTGTTTTTCGTGAGCGGCTACACCTATACAAAGTATACGATGGCGGACAAGCTACTGAAAATCAGCTTTTCCGGCACCTATACCATGGACACCTATGAGCGGGTGCTTAGGGAACGGGAAATCGACCGGGCGGCAGAGGAATGCCTGCAGGCTTTGCCGGCAGAGGCATCCGATTACGAAAAAGTAAAATATGTGTACGAATATGTGATTCTGCACACCGATTACCGGAAGGATGCCCCGGACAACCAGAATATCTGCTCCTGTTTATTATCGGGCGAGTCCGTCTGTCAGGGATATGCCAAAACGGTGCAGTATCTTTTGAACCGGGCAGGGATAAACAGTGTACTTGTGTCCGGCACGGTTTACGGCGGACAGGCGCATGCGTTTAATTTAGTGGAAGTGAACGGACAATGCTATTACGTGGACGCCACATGGGGCGACCCTTCCTATCAGAGCGAAGAAAAAGATGAGGGCGCCGGCAGCCTGCCGCAGATTAACTATGATTACCTCTGCGTACCGGCGGTTATGTTAGAGAAAACCCACACGGTGGATACTCTGTTTGCCCTGCCGGAATGCACCTCCATGCAGGCAAATTACTACGTGACGGAGGGCGCTTATTTTACGGAGTATGATGAGGAAGCGGTGGAGGATTTCTTTGAAAAGGCACAGGATGCGGGCAAAACCACCATCACCTTTATGTGCAGTGACGATGCCGTTTACGATACCTTTGTGACAGAGCTTGTCACAAATCAGAAGATATTCCGCTATTTTTATACCGCCGGCGGCAGAATAGCCTATACGGAGGATGCGGCGGGGCATTCGCTGACTTTTTGGCTTGTGAATGAATAAGGGTTGTGCTATACTAACATCATGAACGGAAGTACAAGGCGAAAGGAGTATGGACATAATTATGGAAGAAAGATCAAACTATGTTTTAAGAGATAATAACGATATCGGTACCGTACAGATAGCAGATGACGTAGTAGCCATGATTGCCAGCCTGGCAGTCAGGGATATTGAAGGCGTGGAAGCCTGCGCCGGCAATATGGCAGGCGAGCTGATGGATAAGGTCGGTATCAAAAACGCCAGAAAGGGCGCTAAAATTGATATTTTTGAAAACCGCGTAAAGGTCGATGTGTTTGTAAATATCGCATACGGCTACAATATTCCCGTTACCTGCGGCAAGGTACAGGACAAAGTAAAGACCACCATTGAAAATATGACAGGACTTACCGTTACGGATGTGAACGTGAGAGTCGTGGCTGTCAGTATGCCGAACAACAAATAATCATACGATAAGAGGGAACTCAGATACTATGGGCAGGAGAGAATTGAGAGAGCAGATATTTCTGCTTTTGTTCCGTGTGGAATTTAATAATCCGGAGGAGATGCCGGCACAGTTAAAAATGTTTTTTGAAACGGGAAGCTATGATGAAGATATGCATTCCTTCAGCGAAAAGGACAGGGAGTACATCACCGAAAAATACAATCACATCATGGAGTCCTTACCGGACATTGATAAGCAGCTTTCCGAAAAGGCCGAGAACTGGGACATCACCCGCATGGGCAAGGTAGAGCTTACTGTTCTCCGCCTTGCTGTCTATGAAATAGAGAAGGATGACAGTGTACCGGCGAGCGTAGCCATCAATGAGGCGGTGGAGCTTGCCAAGAAATTCGGTCAGGACGGATCCGGAGCTTTTGTCAATGCCGTATTGGCGAAGTTTGTATAAAAGAGGATTTTTATGGCCGTACAAAATGTATATTCGGTAGCACAGGTAAATGCGTATATAAAAAATATGTTCACTCAGGATTTTATGCTGCAGAGGCTTTGCGTCAGAGGCGAAGTAAGCAACTGCAAATACCATCCGTCTGGACATATTTATTTTACGTTAAAGGACGAAAAAGGTACCATTGCCTGTGTGATGTTCGACAGTGACCGGAAAAAAGGACTTTCCTTCCGTATGCAGGAGGGGATGCAGGTCATTGTAAAAGGTAGTGTAAACGTTTACGAAAGAGACGGAAAATACCAGATTTATGTAAAGCAGATTACGAGTGACGGTCTGGGAAATCTCTACGAAAAATTTGAAGAATTGAAAACGGAACTGTTGGAACGGGGCATGTTTGATGAGTGTTACAAACGACCCGTTCCAAAGTATATTCATACATTGGGTGTGGTGACGGCTCCCACGGGAGCGGCGGTCCGGGATATCATCAACATTACCCGGAGAAGGAACCCTTACGTGAAAATTATCCTGTATCCCGCTATTGTGCAGGGGAAGGATGCGGCGCCCAGCATTATAAACGGCATCCGCGCACTGGAAAAAGTTGGCGTGGATGTGATGATAGTGGGAAGGGGCGGCGGCTCCTTGGAGGATTTGTGGGCGTTTAACGAAGAAGCGGTGGCACAGGCCATCTTTGACTGTGAAATCCCAATTATTTCCGCAGTGGGCCACGAAACGGACACCACCATTGCGGATTTTGTGGCGGATCTGCGTGCACCGACTCCCTCAGCGGCAGCGGAGCTTGCCGTATATGAGTACGACCAGCTGGAAAAACAGCTTGCCCGCAGAAAAGAGGAACTTGCCGGCGGCATGATGACCCAAATACAGCTCCTAAAAATGAAGACGGCGCAGAGACAGCTTCTGTTAAAGACACTAAGTCCCATGAACCGTCTGCAGGAGCAGAAGATGTATTTAGCAAAGCTGACGGAGAGCCTGCAGGGCGGATTTTCGGATATCGTGACGGACAGACGCCACAGACTGGCGCTTCTTATTGAGCAGTTCAAGGGGCTGTCCCCTTTGGAAAAATTAAGCGGCGGCTATTCCTATGTGGAAAAGGACGGCAGGGCCGTAAAGAGTGTGGAAGATGTGGCGGAAGGTGATAAGCTTACCGTACAGGTGACGGACGGCGAAATTCACGTACTGGTGGAAGAATGCGCACGAAAGGAAAGAGAACCGGTATGACATTGGAAGAAAAGCTGGCAAAATTAGATGCCATGACAGAGCAGTTGCGAAAAGAAGATATTACACTGGAAGAAAGCTTTTCCCTGTATAAGGACGGCATGGAGCTTATTAAGCAGTGCAACGCCGATATCGACAGGGTGGAAAAACAGGTGCAGATTTTAAACGCGGACGGACAGGTAACGGACTGGGATGAAGAATAACATGTAGCGGGAGGAAGTATGGACTTTCGGGCAGAATTTGAAAACAGACAGAAAGAAATCAATGAGATTTTAATGCAGTATATGCCGGATACGGAAGGCTTGCAGAAAACGGTAAAGGAAGCCATGCATTACAGCTTGGAGGCGGGAGGCAAGAGAATCCGTCCCATGCTGATGCGGGAAACCTATAAAATGTGCGGCGGAACGGGCAGTGCGGTGGAGCCCTTTATGGCGGCCATGGAAATGATACATACCTATTCCCTGGTGCATGACGATCTGCCTGCCATGGACAACGACGAGCTGCGCCGCGGCAAAAAGACCACCTGGGTGGTTTACGGAGACGGTATGGCGGTTCTGGCAGGGGATGCCCTGTTAAACTATGCGTTTGAAACCGCATTCCGGGCTTTTGAAAACTGTTATGTGGACGGGGTGCCGGTAACGGCGCGTTTTAAGATGCTGGAGCAGGCGCTGAAGGTACTGTCTAAGGCTGCTGGCATCCACGGCATGATCGGCGGACAGACCGCGGACTTAGAGGCAGAAGGAAAACAGATTACGGAAGAGCAGCTTCTGTTTATTTACCGTCACAAGACGGCGGATCTGATAGAGGCTTCCATGATGATAGGAGCCATTTTGGCGGGAGCGGACGAGAAAACCGTTACTGCCATGGGCAAATGTGCGTACAACATCGGCATTGCGTTCCAGATTCAGGACGACATTCTGGATGTGGAAGGAGAGGAAGCCGTTTTGGGTAAGCCGCTTTTCAGCGACGAAAAGAACGACAAACAGACTTATGTGACCATGTATGGTCTTGAAAAAGCAAAAAAAGAAGTGGAGAAGCTTTCGGAAGAAGCCATTTGTATTCTGAAGGACTGTTCGGGGGACAGTGCCTTTTTGGAGGAGCTTACAAAATATCTGATTCATCGGAAAAAATAATACTTATGGGGTGAGTATAGATGTACCTGGAACAAATAGAGAAGGTCAATGACATAAAGAAGCTGAACAAAAAGGAATATCCGCTTTTGGCAGAGGAAATCCGTAAATTCCTTATAGAAAAAATCAGTGAAACGGGCGGTCACTTAGGCTCCAACCTCGGTACGGTGGAGCTTACCATGGCGCTACACCTTTCCCTGAATCTGCCTATGGACAAGATTATTTTCGATGTGGGACATCAGTCCTACACCCACAAAATCCTGACCGGCAGAAAAGACGGCTTTGATACCTTAAGGAAATATCACGGCATGAGCGGCTTTCCCAAGCGGAAGGAAAGCGACTGCGACTGTTTTGACACAGGACACAGCTCCACTTCTTTTTCAGCAGGCC
>ENA-OOQP01001164-OOQP01001164.1-human-gut-metagenome-genome-assembly--contig:-NODE-1164-length-9763-cov-1.609909_pt1 | contig 9763 bp, 12 predicted proteins | sample MGYA00241266_ERZ501171 | MGnify/ENA primary metagenome ERZ501171 (study PRJEB25962, sample SAMEA2042501) | human gut metagenome | biome: human gut; feature: human-associated habitat; material: faeces...
CGGACGCCTCTGTCCGCCCGAGCGGAAGTTATTCCGCTTTATTTCCTATATTTCAAAAGAATGTGCCGAACATAGTGAGACAAAAAAAGAATTGCATAATTTGCAATTCTAAAATTATTTATAATAGGTTTAACCAATTTCTTCGTGCATACATAAATATTATATATGGGGGAATGCAAGAATTAATAACTAGAAGAATAAAGGGAGCTTCTAAATTTTATAAAAAGGAAAAAAAATTATTAATTCTTGCAAAATTAAAGACAAGATTAATAAAACTAAATAATTTTAGTTGTTTATATTTAAATATTCTTTTAATTTTTGGGTTTGTTTTAGAATAATGAAATTTCTAATAGACAAAAATATAATATTAAAAATTAAAATTTTGAAAAAAATCATAAAAACCTTAAAATTTAAAATATTGAATAAATATGTAAAAATAATATACTTAAAAAATATAGATGTCAAGAAAAACTTTACGACATAATTTGCCAAAAAACAACAGATGTAACCATACCAGCTAAGTCAGCAAGCAAGGCAGCTGCCAAAACAAAACGGATTTTTTTTACTCCTATAGCACTTGTGTATAAAGCAATTGTATATAAAGTAGTTTCAGTAGAGCCCATTATAGTAGAAGCTATAAGCCCTATATAGGAATCAACGCCGGACTTTTGCATAATATCTGTAGCAATGGCCATGGAAGCACTACCAGAAATAGGTCTTAATAATGCTAGAGGCAAAATTTCTGTAGGAATTTTTAGTAAAGTAAATAATGGATTAAAAAAATTAATAAAAGAATCAATAACACCTGATTCTCTTAAAACATTAATTGCGAGAAATAGCCCTAATAAAGTGGGAAATATATTATATATAATTTTTATACCTTCTTTTGCACCTTCTAAAAAACTGTCAAACACCTTGTTTTTTTCTATAAGCCCGTAAACAACAATAATAAAAATAGTAAAGGGAACAGCTATATTAGAAATATAATTAATTAATTTTAACATAATTTCACCTTAAAACTTTTTAGATAATATTTTTCCAAAAAAAATTGCAGTAACAAAAGCAGCTATTGTAGCAACCCAAACAGCCAATATGATTTTAGACGGTTCAGCAGAACCTAAAGAACTACGAATAGCAATAACTGTTGTGGGGATAATTTGTAAAGAAGCAGTGTTAACTAAAATAAAGATTGCCATTGAATTAGTTAATGCTTTTTTATTGGTATTTTTTTCTTGCATGGATGAAATAGCTTTTAATCCAAGGGGAGTGGAAGCATTACCTAAACCTAATATATTAGCAATTATATTCATAGAAACTTGTTCTGAAATTTTTTCATCGTTTTTTAAATCTGGAAATAAAAAATTTATAAATGGTTTCATAAATTTTGTTAATTTGCTTATTAAAGAAGTTTTTACAGCTATATTCATTATTCCATTCCATAAACACATTGTTCCGAGAAGAGTTATACAAAGAGAAACTGTTTGTTCGGCAGATGAAAATATTGCAGTATTTACATTGCTAATATTACCAGTATAAATTGCAAAAGCAAAAGCAACAATAATAAAGAAAGGCCATATTTTATTTAACATAGAATCACCTGAAAATAATGTTTATAAAATATATTCTAAAAATAGATAAAAAGAACATGATAATTGAACAAATTTTATTGACTAAAATTGTAAAATATGGTATTATCAATATGGACATAATTTGTCGAAAAATGTAAAAAAACACGAAAAAAGACGAAATAAATAGGAGGTAAGAAATGAAAGCTACAGGAATTGTAAGAAAAGTAGATGAACTTGGAAGAGTAGTTATACCAATAGAATTAAGAAATAAATTTGATATAAAGGTAAAAGATCCAATAGAAATATTTGTAGATTCTAATACAATAGTATTAAAGAAATATGAACCTAACTGTGTATTCTGTGGAAATACTAAAGAGCTAGTTAGTTATAATGATAAATTAGTATGTGAGAAATGTATTGAAAAATTAAATAATAAGGTAAAAGACAATTAGAAATTTCTAATTGTCTTTATTTATAAAATGTTGATAAATTTCGTTTTTAGAAACATTTTTATCTTTAGCAATTTTTTTTATAATATCATTTTTAGAAAAACCTTGAGAAGAGTAAAATTGATAGTGTTCTTCTAAAGATAAAGAATTTATAAAATCTAAATAATCATTTTCAGAATTATTATTTCCCTCTATTACCATTACAAATTCACCCTTAGGATTTTCTATCTTTTGTAACAGTTCGTTAGCAGTTCCACTTATAAAAGATTCATGAATCTTAGTTAATTCTTTTGCCAACACTATTTTTCTATTTTCTAATATTTTATTTAAATCTTGAAGAGTTGAAATTAATTTATGAGGAGCCTCATATAAAATAACTGTATTTTTAGAATTTTGTATTTCTTCTAATTTTTGTTTTCTATTTTTTTTATTTAAAGGCAAAAATCCCAAAAAAGAAAAACTGCTAGCATTTAAACCTGAAGAAATAAGAGCAGTGATTAAAGCACAAGCACCAGGAATAGGAACTACTTTTATATTTTTCTCCAAAGCAATCTTTACAATTTCTTCACCAGGATCAGAAATAATAGGTGTTCCAGCATCTGTTATAAGCGCTATATTTTTATTATCTAATAATTTATCAATTAATAAATCAGATTTTATATTTTCATTATGTCTATGGTAACTAATAAGAGGTTTAGATATATTTAGATGATTTAAAAGCTTTAAAGAGTGTCTAGTATCTTCGGCAGCAATGAAATCTACTTCCTTTAAAGTATTAATTGCGCGCAAAGTTATATCATCTAAATTACCTATTGGGGTTGCAACTAAATATAATATTCCAGACATATAAAAATCTCCTTTCACTAAATTTTATTATAAATTTTAAGAATTTCATCAGTATAATTACCATCTGAATTGTATATAATTAAAGGTTGTTCAACGTTTAAAAAAGAATTAGCATTTTTTGTAGCTTTTATTAAAAAGAATTTTGGCTTAGAATTAGTAAATGATTGGACAAATCTTAATTTTTTGGGTTCTAATTTATATTTTTTTAACAAGTAAAATAAATCAGCAAGTCTTTCTGGCCTATGAACCATGTATAAACTACCATTACTCTTTAGCAATTTAGAAGATACAGATATGAAATCCTCTAAATTAGCGGTAATCTCGTGCCTTGCTATTAATTTTTTCTGAGATTCATTTTTTACTCCAGAGTTATCTTTTTTGTATGGTGGATTTGAAATGATAGCATCAATGGAATCATTTTTAAAATAAGAATTAAGATTTTTAATATTATCATTAATAATTTCAAATCTATTATTTAATTTATTTAAATTAATGCTTTTTTGAGCAATAGTAGCAATATCTTCTTGGATTTCAACACCATAAATCTTAGAAAGATTTGTTTTGCCACATAAAAGTATACCAAGTACACCGTTTCCAGTTCCTAAATCTAAGACAATAGATTTAGAACGGATTTCTTTGGCAAAATCAGAAAGCAAAACACTATCAATACCAAAACAAAAGCCATCTTTATCTTGTACTATTTTTAAATTTTTATATTCTAAATCATCAATTCTTTCATTTTCATTTAATTTAATATCCATAAAACCCCTAACAAAATTTTTAAATTTTACATATTATATTACAAATATGTCAAAAAAGCAAAATATAAGAGGGGGACCAAAAGGGGTCAGACCCTTTTTGGTTCCCCTCTTGTAAAAGGAGAATGTTAATGGATATAAATAATATTGAAGATACAGAAGAATATAGAGGAGAAAAAAAGAAAAAAGGATTTAAAGTGAAGAAAGATAACACAATAAAATCCTTAAAAGAAGTAGAATGCTTTTTATGGAATTGGAAAAAAGCATGTAAAGGTATATGTTTATATAAATTTTTAAGATAATCCTATTGGATTATCTTAAAAATTAGTCATTTCTAACAAAGATTTCTTTAAAATTCATACATTTATCTTTGAATTCTAAATTTTCTTCGCCATTTATTAAAATTTTAACTCCATTTACTTCATTTAATTCTGTTAAAGTATTAACAATTGAATATATAATTAAACCTTCCTCTTCAACACCAGATGGAGCATTGTTAATAAATTCATTAGAAAAGTCAACATATACTGTATTACCTTTTAAATAAACTTTGTTTATTTTTGTTCCTTCTGGCAATGGAGTTTCTAATTTATCATTGGTAGGTCCTGCAGCTAATAAGCTTAATAATTTCATATATGGATTTTCAGAAAGTTCTTTTACATCTATACAAACTGATTCTGGAATTAAAGTGTTTGTTTCAATACTTTTAAAATAAATAGAAACGATAGTTTTGCGCATTTCATCATCGGACATTTCTTGCTCAGGAGTATATTCATTAATTGTATTTGATGGCTTAGTATATTTTTTTACAATATAAACAACACAAAGACCAATAATTATTAGTACAATTAAAATAATTAAAGTTGTAATAAAAATTTTTTTCTTGTTCATAAAGACCTCCGTAAAAATAAATTTGTTAAATCATATGAAGGACAAAATGTTTTTAGAACAAATAAATAATACGATTAAATAATACGATGTAATATTATCAATTTTTTCTATTGTTTCTAATTCATCATTATTAAATTGAAAATATGAATAAAAATGATTTGATATGGTTACTATATGGGCGATCGGATTCATTTTTTGTATGTTTTTATATTTGCTAGCGGATATTTTGGATCGATTGGAAATAGTATCAGCACAGACAATTAGAACTACTAGAGTGTTGGAAGACTTTGAAGATAAAAAAGAAGAAAAAATGTAAAAAAGGTTTCAGATATAATTCTGAAACCTTTAATAAATGTGGTTGCGAGGGAAGGACTCGAACCTCCGACCTTCGGGTTATGAGCCCGACGAGCTGCCAACTGCTCCACCTCGCGATGTAAAAATCTTTTTTATTATAATGCTTAAGCTGATTTTTGTCAATAGATTTTAAGAAAATTGTGAAATTTATAGGTTTAATATAGTATATGTATATTTTATGGAGATTATTACACATTTTTATTGCAGTTACTAAACTAATTCCTTCGATTCTTCTTTCTACATCACTACAAATTGAGATCTTAAATCAACTTGTTCAGCGAACCTTTCTTGACTTAATTTATTGTATTTTCTTATATATCTTATATTATTTCGCATTATTTTCTTTATATTTTTTCTCGAATAATTAATTTTCATAATACCTCTCTTTAATAGTATAACAATTAATACAGAGGCAAAAAACAAGCAAAAGCCATTAAAAATTGCTATTAATAATGGATATACCATTGATTTTGCTTAAAACTCATGGTATAATGTTTACATAATTTTGCGACGATCATGGGTCAATGTTTTCCTATGATGGTAACAAATGTCTATAAAAAGGAGAGTGATATTATAAGCAATTTCTGTAACCAGCAAAATACAAAAATTTAAAAAGGAGGACTACATATTGTTACAGTTACAAACAAAAGCCAATGACATTTGCCGGATTAGTAAATTACTTGCAAAATATAACAATATTAAGGCAAGTATAACTGATTCGGTTATCACTTTAGATGGTGATGTTTCTGATGAGCTGCTCACACAACTTTGTAGTGGCATTGACATCAATGTTGTTCAAAACTTTATAAGTCAAGAACCATTGTATGTACCTAAAGAAACTTCATTTATCACTAGTGCAGAAAGCATCCAAACCGAAGTAGCTGAAAAACCTAAACAGGTTGAAACCACAGTTGTGGAAGAAACTGAAAAGGTTGAAACAACTCAAACTATTCCAACTTTATCGCACCATCCTTCTGAATATGACTTAATATATTCTGAAGTTAAACGCGGTGAAGTATATCTGTGTGATTTCGGCGAGCCTTATGGCAGTGAGCAGGGATTTAAAAGATATGCTATTGTCATACAAAATGATGATGGGAATTTACATTCCCCTACAACTATCGTAATAACCTGTACGACAGAGCATAAGAAAAGACTTCCTGTTCATTATCATTGCACATTTTCTTCTAGAAATATGATTGACTATGATTTGGCAAGAGTGGGTTCGGTTGAAAATGTAATTATGGCAGAACAAATTCGAACAGTTGACAAAACCAGACTGCGTAAATATCTCGGAACATTAACACCTGAATTTATGAAAATAATTGAGGATAAGATTGATATTTCGTTACATTTAAGCAGAAAGGTAAAAACCATCGAGAAAAAGGTATATGTTGACAGAACTGTACCTCAAAAAACAATAGTTGATCCGGAAGCACCTAAAAAACGCAAAGATGTGAATATGGCACAGGTTCGGTTGTTATCCCTTGTGGATATTAATGAACTTTTGAAAATTTCGCAAAGTTATTCTACTGATGATGTTAAGGCACAAAGAATTCTTGAATTGTTTGGCTTTGATTTCAAAAAAAATGGTGTTCAATATTTACTCAAAGCAATTATTGCTTCTCCAAAAGATACTTACTTTAATCTTGAAACCGTATCAGAAAGTGTTTCTAAAACTGAAGGTATTGATGCAGAAGAAGTAAAACGCTTAATTGTTGCGCGAGTTAAGGAAACTTTTAGTTTCCGAAAAGCTCCTACGATTGATTTTATTCGTTTGGTTAATAACTTTTTAGAAAAACAAGGGGAGGTTTGACTATGAAAAAAATAACATTCAAAGTCAGCACACAAAAAGAAGGTTCGGTTGTTTCCTTGATTAAAGAGGTAAATAAAATCTCTTGTAGGATTTATCTCGATATTGAAAATGGCTATGTAACTGTTGAAAATGTCAACGATACTATGATTGATGCTGTTATCGAATTGGTTGATAACTACTATACAATTTTGGGTGTTGATATTGACAACACTTTTGAAGAAACTGCAGAAAATCGGGTTGTACCTGTTGTTGCAGAATCTACAGCTGATACAATTGATGACACAGTTGAAGAAACTGTAGAAGAAGTTGCAAAGGAAACTGCAGAAGCAGTAACTGAAAAACAGCCTACAGTTTTGGACCATCAATCCGAAGATGATTTAATCATCAAAAAAGTTGAGTTTCCAAATGAATATGTTGAAGGATTAATCAACAAATTCTTGGGAACTGCAGCTTGGGCAATGTTCAAGCTTAATATTCCTGAAAAAGAAATTGGTGATTTCATTTATACATCTATCAATGAAATTTCCATGAAATACAATAAAAAGGAATGTATCCAGTTCTCTGTTGGTGATGTCGTTGATTGCAATTATGGTACTCATCTTCCTGGTGAGATTAATGGTGGACATGTTGCAGCGATTGTATGCAATATTTCTGCTAGTGGTATGGTGTATTTAGTGCCTATCATAAAAATACAGACTGACCTTACTTCTCACTCTTATCTGATTTTCAATGCACCCGAAGATGTCATCTATGAAAATGACTATTGCAGAGGTAGTACTGCTTTGTTGGATAAGGCAAAATATGTTCGTGCCGAACGATTCAATGCAGTAATCGGCAAAACCACACCGGCATTCTTTGAAAAACTGTTGCATCAGTTGGCAGTTACTTTTGATTTTACGGGATGTCTTACTGAAACAGTTGAAGATAATAGCAATTTGCCTTTTACTATGGGCGAAACTACTGATGAAGTAGTTGAAACTCTTACTGCAACAGGTGACTCTGACACTAAAGTAGTAAAAACTAAAACTACTGCTAAAAAAGTAGGTGGAGAAAAAGCTGCTTTACTGGAAGTTATCGGATTTGCTTTTGATAAGTTGGATGCTTCCAAAACGGTTAGAGAACAGGTAGAATCCTTCTTGACTGATATTGGAATGACAACTACCGAAAGAATGGTTACACAATCTTTTATCATTGCTTGTGATATTAAGAAAATCAATTATGAGAATGTTCTTCTAGGATTGCATAAAGAATTCCCTGAAGTGAAAGAGGAAATCATTAAAAACATCCTTAAAGAAGCCTTCAAGAATTGGTTGGAAAAGTATCCTACTTTGGCAGAAAAGTGTCCTAAAATTTCTCTGATGGCTGTACTGAAAGTATTTGCCAAGAAATTTGCATAAGCATAATTCTGTCATCAGACTTTGGCTAGGCGGGAGATGTATCTTCTGCCTAGTTTTCTTATTGTTATAATTCTCAAACCTTACGGATCCTTGAATTTTTGTTAAAAAAGTGTTGACTTATAACCTTAGAAGGTGTTATAATATTTTTATTGTATAAGAGAAGGGTGATTAAAATTAAAAAACTAAGTGCGCAAAAAGTTTTTTAAACAATATATAAAATACAAGTTGATAAAAATGAGAGTTTATCAGCCTGTATTTTTATTGCCTTTTTTATCGGCTTTTTGGAAGAGGAATTGAATATAAGAAAGTGCTTTTAATTTTACGGGAATAAAGGCAGGGCCCAAAAAATTATTTGAAAACCTTATATGAAAGAAGGACTTCTAAAAAACAAACTCAAACCTGCTAAATTTTAAAAACAGGGGTGATTAGTTTGGTAAAGGATATCAAACACGAGAAGTGCATAAGGAAAACATTTGCAAAAACAGAAGATGCTATTGAAATGCCTAACCTTATTAAAGTACAAAAAGACTCTTATGACTGGTTCATAAAAGAAGGATTAGGAGAAGTATTAAAAGATATTTCACCAATAGTAGACTATTCTGGAAACTTAATACTAGAATTCTTTGATTACTATATGGAAGATACAACTAAATATTCAATCGAAGAAGCAAAAGAAAGAGACACAACATACGCTACAAGATTACATGTAAAAGTAAGACTTATTAACAAAGAAACAGGAGAAATTAAAGAACAAGAAATCTATTTAGGAGATTTCCCATTAATGACAGATACAGGTACATTTGTAATTAATGGTGCAGAAAGAGTTGTTGTAAGCCAATTAGTTCGTTCACCAGGATGCTATTATGCTTTTACATACGACAAAACAGGCAAAAAATTATTTACATCAACAGTAATGCCAATAAGAGGGGCATGGCTTGAATATGAAACAGATGCAAACGATGTTTTTTATGCAAGAGTTGATAGAACAAGAAAAATACCTGTTACAATGCTATTAAGAGCAATAGGTATTTTAACAGATGAACAAATGGTAGAACTTTTTGGAGAAGAGCCAAAATTAATGGCTACAATACAAAAAGATACAGTTAAATCTCAAGATGAAGCATTAATTGAGATTTACAAAAAATTAAGACCAGGAGAATTACCAACAGTAGAAGCTGCAAGAAGTCTATTTAATGGATTATTCTTTGATAATAGAAGATATGACTTAGCAAAAGTAGGAAGATTTAAATTCAATCAAAAACTAAGCATAGCAAATAGAATCAAAAATCAAATAGCTTTTGAAGACATCATGGACAAAGAAACAGGAGAAGTATTTGTAACAGCAGGAGAAGTAATTACACCAGAAGTTGCAGAAGATATCCAAAATGCAGGAATAAATATTGTAAACCTAAAAATAGGTGACAAAAAAGTTAAAGTAATAGGAAACGGAATAGTAAATATCCACAAAGTATTACCAAATGTTGATTTAAGTAGTTTACACTTCAAAGAAGAAGTAAATTATGAAGTATTAAAAAACATTATGGAAAATACAACAGAGGAAAGTTTAGTGGAAACAATAAAAGAGAGATATGAGGAACTAGTTCCAAAGCATATTACAACAGAAGACATAATCGCTTCAATTAACTACCTATTAAACATGTACAATGGATTAGGAAAGAAAGAT
>ENA-OOQP01001178-OOQP01001178.1-human-gut-metagenome-genome-assembly--contig:-NODE-1178-length-9673-cov-1.328655_pt1 | contig 9673 bp, 7 predicted proteins | sample MGYA00241266_ERZ501171 | MGnify/ENA primary metagenome ERZ501171 (study PRJEB25962, sample SAMEA2042501) | human gut metagenome | biome: human gut; feature: human-associated habitat; material: faeces...
CGTCTATCGCCGACTCGTCGAGCTCGAAAATATTATCTTCGAGAGCCTGTTGATTGAGTGTATTGCCTACTTTCTTAGGTTGCAAAGAAGCATTCAAGGTATTTACGCCGTCATTTACCACAAAGTCGACAGAATAAGCCTTATAATCAGCCGCCGTAAATACAACAACCACAGACCCTGCCCTAACTTTCTCCAACTCAAAATTTCCGTCAAAATCCGTAACAGCCGACACGTTCCGTATCGCAACTTTTACATTCGCAATAGGTTTGTTTGTTTCATAGTCAACGACAACACCTCTTACTGATGCGGCCTGAACAAAAGCCGGTACGACAAGAAGCCATGTCATTAATAACCATAGTTTACGATTCATTACATCAAAAGGTTTAATTATAACTGTGTTTATGTTTACAACCCTATTCCCCCTTTTATCAAGGGGCAGAAAAGGAATTTGCAAATTAAAAGATTATTTTCCATTATACAAACTTCTACGTTGGGAATATTTATTACAATCGTGTTAAATTGTAACCCTATATAAAATGTTAATTATCGGACAAAATGCAAGAATTTTTGGGAAATAAGCTAACTTTCAAGTTATTAAACCTATCACTATGTTAAAAATACCTTTCTAAACGACAACTGTTAAATCATATCTCACCCATCGTCCTAATACATTATCGCCATCATAAACATTAGAGCTAATGATGATATATGATTCTTACGAACGTCGCACACGGAAAGATGTCTTTAAACGCATTTCTTCCTACCGATAGAGATTTATTCCTAAAAAAATTTCGCTTATTTGTCAAATTAGAGTTATCTTGCGCCACATTTTAATTTAAGTCGAAAATTTCAAAAACAAAATTCCACACGAACTATGAAAAAAATAGGATTCTTGCTATTAGCCGTATTCTTTACAGGAGTGACTGTTACACAAGCACAAAAGAAACAATACGCTATATATGCGGTAGCATTCTACAATCTTGAAAACCTGTTCGACACGATTAATCAGCCGAATACGAACGACGAAGAATTTACTCCTTCGGGGTCGTACCGTTGGGGCGGATTAAAATATCGGAATAAACTCAACAACCTAGCTTATGCGATTAGCAATTTTGCCACAGACAACAGCAGCCCGTTCAAATTAAAAAACGGACCTGCCGTTATCGGCGTATCGGAAATAGAAAACGAACAAGTATTGGAAGATTTGATTCATACCGGCGAATTATCCAAACGAAACTATGGAATCGTACATTACGACTCTCCCGATTTTAGAGGAATCGATGTGGGTCTTATATATGACAAAGACCAATTTACACTCGAATCGAGCCGTAGCGCACGACTTCATACCCCTCAATTCCCCGACCTACGTACTCGCGACCAATTAGTCGTTTCGGGAATATTGGCCGGCGAACGGGTACACTTTATTGTCAACCACTGGCCTTCAAGACTCGGCGGAGAAAAACAATCGAGCCCAAAACGGGAAGCCGCTGCCGCACTGACTAAACATTTGGCTGACTCTCTTTTAGCGGCCGACCCCGACTCGAAAGTCATCATTATGGGCGACCTCAACGACGACCCGTCGAACCGCAGTTGCAAAACCGTATTAGGGGCCAAAAAGAAACAACAAGAAGTTCAGGCTGGCGGATATTTCAATACCATGTGGGAAATGTTCGACAAAGGCATAGGCACGTTGGCTTATAACGGTTCTTGGAACTTATTCGACCAAATTATTATTTCGGGGAACCTGTTAGGGAAAGATCGCTCCACCCTGAAATATATCCGGTCGGAAGTATTCAACCGGGATTTCCTAAAACAAAAAGAAGGCAAGTACAAGGGTTATCCTTTGCGAACCCATGCTGCGGGAGTTTATCTAAATGGTTACAGCGACCACTTCCCCACTCTCATCTATTTAGCCAAAGAGATAAAATAAATAAAGCTCGAAACACAAAAAGAGGGGTGATATTGTTCTATCACCCCTCTTTTCATTTTCTCCGGAATTAAAATATAACACGACGAGTTATCCTATCTTCATTCGATGACAATACGATAACATAAATTCCTCTGGGATAATCGGCTGTCGACAAAACAATCTTCCCCCGACCATCTAAGTATTCACACCAAACCATACGACCAGAAATATCGACCAATTCGATCATTCGAAATTTTGTATCATTCACAGCAATCTCTAAATTTCTGCCATTTCGAATGATAACTATATCATCATCTCTATCCACCTCTTCAATTCCGCTATAACAAGGATCATTCACCGCATCCGACGTTTCATATTCGATGTTACCGTCAGGACCTTTGACATAAACCAATTTATCCTGAGTATCCAACCCACTCACATCGGTAGAACAACCCGGGCGCAGCAAATCACCGTCTTCTACACCTATCCCTTCGATCCACAAGACCTTATCTCCCGTCCAAAATCGCTGCCGAAGTGTATTGGCGATCTCTACCGTATCGATTTTACTAATTGTCGAAGATACGGATTTCTGAGTAATCCAATCGAAATGAGTGATGGTCTCACCCTCCTTTACGCCGAAATCATAAATAAGATATTCCCTATCACACAAACTCTCGACAGGCATAAGGAGTTTATTAAAAGTTATATAAACCTGTTTCCCGGATTCTCGGATAAAAGCCAAATTTTCATCGGCCGTCTCCGAACAAGACTTAAAAGTGTAAAACTTTTTATACGCAATGTCATTGACAATGGTATCGGCTTGTATCAGATTTCGATAATAACTCTTTCCGAATAATTGCTGGGAATATCCCCACTCGACACCGTCTCGCACCAAAGGGACATACTCATAATGCGCAGCTTTTATATTCCCGACCACGGCGAACAAAAGAACGAACAACGTAATTTTTCTCATAACTATCACTTTTTCTTTAAGGTAATGAAATAATTTATTTGTAAAAATAATATATATCATTGAATGAATCTATTTTTATTCAATCTTTTTACCGAGATTGCGATTTCTACAAAAAACATGAAAATAGACTGTAACCCTACTCAATCAAATAAATTGATTTCTGCTCTCATTTGCACCATCTTTGCGCAGGATGCGAAAATAGGCTACATTCGGCAAAGTCAAGCGAGCTTGCTTTTGCCCTCATTTGCACTATCTTTGCATCGAATTTTCAAAAGGGATTGCCCCATGACTCAGAAAGCGAAAACTTATATGCTACCCGTCGCAATGGCTACCGGAAGTTTGGCGGGATATTTACTCCCCGACCTTACAGCCCGATGGGCTACACTTCTGGCCCCTATCCTTATTTTTGCTATGCTGTTGGTTACCTACTGTAAAATTTCCCCGAACGATCTACATATAAAACCTCTACACGGCTGGCTTCTCGCTGTTCAGATTATCGGTGGATTAACCATATTCGGTGCGCTTTATTTTTGGGATCCTATCATAGCGGAAGGAACTTTCATCTGCCTTTTCTGTCCCACAGCGACAGCCGCTCCCGTCATTACCGGAATGCTCGGAGGAAATGTCCCGACACTAATTTCATACAGTCTAATCAGCAATATGGCTGTGGCCATTTTATCGCCGATTATTTTTTCGTTCATGGGAATACATGCCGACATCTCTTTCCTCGACTCTTTCCTAACTATATGCAGTAAAGTGTTACCACTGCTTATCCTACCCTTAGGAGTGGCAATCCTCTTACGACAATGCCTACCCAAAATCCACACGGTATTGAATAAGCGACAATCTCTATCGTTTTACATGTGGGCAGTTTCGCTTTTTCTTGTAGTAGGCAAAGCGGTCACATTCATCATCGGACAAGGGAGAGAAGCTATACCTCTCGAAATCGCTATCGCCCTCCTCTCTTTGATCGTTTGTATAGGACAATTCTATATAGGGCGAAAATTAGGTGGACGATACGGCGATAAAATTTCAGGAGCGCAAGGATTGGGACAGAAAAACACCGTGCTTGCCATTTGGCTGGCACTCACTTATTTGTCGCCTATCACATCGATAGGCCCGGCATCATATATCATCTGGCAGAACAGCATCAATAGCTATCAACTTTACTTGAAAGAAAAGCAGACAATGAAAGGCTCTTAGAAACTGTTTTCATTTTTTCAAATCGAATCTTTTCCGGTCGAACGACCTCAAAACTATTCCAAATTCAAATATAAAAGGCTAATTTTCCTCTTCCTCCTCATTCACCGCCGGAAGATTCTTTTTCGCTTTCACCCCCATGACTTTAAGTTTCTCTACACGTCCTATCAGATTTCCGTTGCCGGTTTTCAGTTTTTTCATGGCATCGGTATAAGCCATAGCCGTCGTATTCAATGATTTACCAATCTTCTCCATATCCTCGACAAAACCGGCGAACTTATCGTACAATTTTCCGCCCTCCTCGGCTATATCGATTGCATTGCGGGTCTGCTTGTCCCGTTGCCACAAATCGGCTACGAGTTTCAGTGCGGCAATCAAATTCGTCGGGCTCAACAAAAGCACTTTCTTTTCATAGGCATATTGCCACAAAGCGTGATCGGCCTGCATAGCAGCCAGATAGGCAGCCTCGTTGGGAATAAACATCATTACATGATCGCCTTTCCCGACATAATCTTGATAGCTCTTCCCGGCCAGCTCGTCTATATGTTTCCTCACCGATACTAAATGCTGCTTCAATGCCAATCGAGCTTCGTCGGCATCTTCCGCATTGACGTAATTGACATAAGCCGTGAGAGATACTTTCGAGTCGATCACCATTTAATGATTTTCTCCACCGGGATAACGGATAATGACATCAGGACGCATCTTCCGCCCATCGGAGCCCTGTATGGTATGTCCCTCTTCGTCCCGCAAAGTTTCCTGTATGAAATATTCCCGATCCTTTTCAAGCCCCGATTTTTCGAGAATACTTTCCAATATCATCTCCCCCCAGTCACCCTGTATTTTGGAATCTCCACGCAGAGCATGAGTCAGCTGTTTTGCCTCCGCACCTATGGATTCGCTTCTCTCTACCAGCTCTTTAATCTGTTCTTTCAACGAAAACCGTTCGCGAGCCTCATTATTATAAGTTTCTTCCACGGTCTTTTTAAATCCCTCCAAACGCTCTTTCAAGGGATTGAGTATTTCGGCGAGACGTTCGTGGTTCATCTCGGAAAAGCTCTTCGATTTCTCCTGCAATATCTCGTTAGCCAGTACCTTGAACTCGTTGTTCATCTCTTGCCGGATACGTTGGACTTCCTGCTTTTGAACTTCCATATTTTCGGAAAGCATTTGATTACGGGCTTGCAGATCGCCTTTCTCACGGTTGAGTTTCTCTCGCTCCCGATTAGCAAAATCGAGTTGTGCCTGTACCTCGGCCAACCGCGCCGTACAGCTTTTCACCTGCGCCTCCAACACACCGTTGCGTACCTTCAAGTCAGCCGCCTCGCTTTCGCGTACCGCCAGCGACTGCTGCCACCCTTTACGACTCGAATTATACACGACAAAAAATACCACGGTAGCAACCAAAGCCACCAATATACCAACCCCTACTGCTATCATAATGATCTAATCTATATTCAACACCTCAAAAAATCGTTGTGCAATCTGCTCGAACCCGTTATTACCCGGATGAGAAGCGATATCCTTATCGGTAGTTATCGTTTCATATCCTTGCCAAGTCAATGTTTTAGCCTCGGTATTATCGCTATAACTTTCCGTTTGCACAATGGCTTTGTATTTCTTTCCACCGACATTAAAATCTATTTGTAACCGATTATCCGACAACACGGTATAATGGGTATAATTCAAGGACTGAGAGGTCGGGTCCACACGGGTGATAACCGTACCTATCAAACTGCGATTACCGGCTTTGTTAATGCCGTCTATCGCTACGAGGGTCACGGCATATTGTTTACACGCATTTTTTACAGACTTGATGACACTATTCGATACATACCAGCCATAAATCCACACGATACGAGCCCGAGGCGCATAGGCTTTTATGGTTGCGATCAGCTCTTTTGCCCCTTGCTCGAAGGCTTCTCTTTTACTCGATGTATTTACATTATCGCCAATCTGTATAACGACCAAATCCAAATCGTCGCTCAACACGGGACACAATCTATTATCCAACCAATCCATCTGTTGAGCCCGGTTTTCACAAGCCTCAAAATCGACTCCCGATAATTTCGTATCGGTATAGGCTGGATTGGCTTTTAAAAACTTTCTTTGGATAACGGCATGATAATCGCTCGCCGAGTCGGTCGCATTCATTCCGAAAGCGCCATTACCCAATAGTAAAGAATTCCCGATAAACAGAGCCTTATCAGGCATTTCAAATTTTCCATGATCGAAAATCAAGTCGGTTAGCTCCTCTCCAAAAAATTTGTCGCACGAGGCCATCGTTATCGACAAAATGATAAGGCATAAGTAAGAAGAGAAATATTTCATAAGCCTATACAAACAATTGTATTTGAACAATGTGACAACAAAGATATTAAATAACATGAACAGAGGCAAACGAAAAAATCATTCCCGCATAAATATTCTGCATCACACCTCTACAAACAGACGATAAATTTCACTATTCACACTTTTATAATTACTTTTGTACAAGTAACCGACAAAATTCCAACGCATGAAATTAGGAGATGTATGGTTCTCGGCCATTGCCGAAGCCGAAAACAGTGACCGCATGATTGTCGTTTCGGGACGTACCGAGATAGAACCGTTCATTCAATCGGGCAAGTTCAAAGAACGTGTTGAAATCACATGGAAATACGAGGCCGATAGTAAAGGCATGCCCAATGAGACTACCGGGAAACTGATGGAAGAAGTGCAGACCGTATTGAAACAGGCTATGGAAAAAGATAAACTGGCCATTTTCACAGGAATCTATACCGGAGACGGCGAACGCACATGGGTATTTTATACCCGCAATATACCTGCATTCGGACGTATGCTCAACGAAACTCTCGCTCCGTTCGAAACGTTACCTCTCACCATCTATACCGAGAAAGACCCCGAATGGAACGAATATCGGGAAATGTGCGAGCTTCAAGATCAGGATAATGACGATGAAGACCTCGATGAATGAAAGCGATACAGCACTGAACGTCCATTCGCACAATGAAAAAAGCGCTCTTACATATAGGCATATTCATTCTGTTTTCGGCTCAAATAGCATGTTCACATGGAGAAGACGAACCGGAAGATATTACTACTATCTCTGTTAATGAACCGGGCTCCCTATCTGAAATCATCGCGCCGAGCCAACGAGGCAGTATTACTAAATTATCCGTAAAAGGATCTCTAAATTATAGCGATATTTCCTATATCCACCAAATGCCGGAATTACTTTACTTAGATGTAGGAAACGTCGTACTGCCCAACAACTACTTCCCGGATAATGCCATTTCCAGCCATGAAAAATTAGAGGCCGTGATTCTCCCTGTATCGCTCGATTCTATCGGGGCATCGGCATTTCGATGGTGCGAAAGGTTGCAAGCCGTCCGCCTGCCCAAAAAACTTAAATCCATCGGAGCGTATGCATTCGCCGGCTGTATCAATCTGTACGATATAGAATTACCCAACTCTTTGCTATATCTCGAAAAATATGCCTTTTCCGGTTGTAAAAGTTTATATACCTTGAAAATACCATCGAAATTACAACGTATATCCGACTATACTTTTTCCAAATGTATCAGCCTTACCGAAATAAAAATACCGGGAAGTATCCGGGAAATAGGGTATAAATCATTTTCGGGTTGCAGCGGACTCCGAGAAATTAGCATCCCCTCGACTGTCAAAACAGTAGGTATCGGAGCCTTTGAAAATTGTACCGAATTAAAGGATATATCCTTGCCAACGACTCTTACCGAAATCAATTACTACACATTCTCAGGCTGTACCAGTCTCACTACTCTTACTCTACACAGCAAGCTCCCCGCTATCAACAACTATGCTTTCGCCGGATGCAAAAGCCTTACTGAAATACATTGTAAAAACAGCAACCCGCCTTTGATCGGAGAAAATACATTTCGAGACGTAAACCGCATCGGCTGTAAAATATTCGTCCCGTCGAAACGAGCGAAGAAAAGTTATAGTACAGCCCTCTATTGGAATGAATTTACCATTTATATAGAATGACACCTACTGTTCTTTATTCGAATCAATTATAATGAACAGAAATTATAATACTAAAAAACGTATTTTTATCAAATCAAGATTTTAATTTATAATTTTTTTCATTATACTTGCATTAAACAAAAAAACAATCTGCTCCATCAACCAACAGAACATACACTATTCATATTCTTGTAAAATCCTAAACGATAAAGCCATGAAAAATACATTACTTCGAACAGTCGTTATCTTCGTCGCTCTTTGCATTTATCCCAGTATCCACGCTTATGACTTTGAATATGACGGATTCTATTACGACATTACCTCCGATTCAACAGTAAGTGTCACTTACGAAGGATCCACCGAATATCAATACGAAGGCGACATTATAATCCCTGAAAAAGCAACCTTTAATAACAAAACTTACCAAGTCTCAGAGATTGGTCCATTTGCTTTTTTTGAGTGTAATATCGGAACAATCTCGATTCCAAACAATATTATTGCAATTAGAGAAAGTGCCTTCACTTCATCTTCATTAGACTCCATCAATATAGGATCAGGAGTCTTGATAATCGAGCCGTCAGCTTTTAGCTATTGTAACCTAGGCCATATCAATATCCCCGATAATGTCACAAGAATAGGGCATCATGCCTTTTATGCAAGTTTTGGTTTAGAAACTGTAATAATCGGCAATGGAGTTACCCAAATAGAACAATCAACATTTCATTTTTGTCCAAATTTAAAGCACATTGCATTAGGAAATAATACCACCTCAATCGGAGCAGAAGCATTTCTCTCTTGCGATAGCCTAAAATATATAGAACTGCCCAATAGTATCAGCGAAATAGGTAAAAATGCATTTAGTAGCTGCGATGCATTATCATCTATTACACTCAGTGAAAATCTATCAGAAATAAAAGAGCAGACTTTTTCAAATTGTACAAGTCTGTCTTCTATTATAATTCCCGACAAAGTATCGACCATAGCAACATCAGCATTTTCAGGGTGTAATCATTTAGTCTCTCTCAGATTGGGTACAGGTGTTACTGATATATCTTATTGGGCATTTAAAAGCGCTCCATTGAAAGAAATCTATGCTTTCTCGGAAACGCCACCGACAGTCCATTATACAAACTCATACACAAATTCCTTTGACGCAGACATTTTTAATCAATGCACTCTGTACGTCCCTGCCGGTAGTTTACAAGCCTACAAAAATGCAGAAGTATGGAAAAATTTCAAAAACATCGTGGAGAATGATTTCACAGGAATAGAACGCCCCTCACCAGACAAAGCAAAAATTTTCGGAAACAAAAATAGCATTGCATTTCGAAATATCGAACCGGGTACAGATATAAGTATCTATGACACAACCGGGAAATGTATAAAAACATTTGCAGTGGACGGAGACAGCGAAATCCCCTTCCCCAGCGGTATTTATCTCATCAAATATGCCGGGAAAACCGTAAAAATAATATTATAATCAAATAGGCTCAGTAAAAATCGGTGGGGGTAAACATGAATTTTAGCGAATGCGATGGACTGCATTTTCCTTCTCCCCTGCCGTGTCCCGTAGCCTTACGGAG